>Ga0209348_1000187_pt1 | contig 36314 bp, 56 predicted proteins | sample ETNvirenome_2_30_FD_184065 | JGI IMG/M metagenome (GOLD analysis project Ga0209348, IMG submission 184065) | Marine viral communities from the Pacific Ocean - ETNP_2_30 (SPAdes) (version 2) | ecosystem: Environmental > Aquatic > Marine > Oceanic | place: Pacific Ocean | collected 2013-06-22 | reverse complement strand
GCACCCACATAGATCTTTTTTGTACCCTACAAAAGACAGCTACATTCGTTCAGCAATTGAACGGGAACTTTTTCCGATCTAGGCAGTCTTAATAATATGTCGAATCGAATCGGCATCGTTGCGGGACCGAATGCCCGCTGTTATTTAACAGACAGACAGCGCGGTAGTTGGTCCCGTTTTTTTTGTACTCTACAAAACAGAGGTAATTAAAATGGAAAACTTACTATCACAAGATCAGATCGTGGCGAATTTTGCGTCAAACTTCTCGAAGCTAGTTGCAGATGCTCAAACAGTGGACGCGCAGATATTGGACCAATTCCGGGTCCTTATCGGCGTGGCAACACTGTCGAAGCTTCCAGCCAAGTTAAAGCAGATAGGCGCTATACCTCACTTCTCGAATGAGATACTTGATACATTCATTCAAGCCCTTAGAGAGAACCGAGGCGATAAGTCCGAGGAGTCATACCACGGGCAAAGAGTTAGCTACATTCGCGGGCTTTTCCACTCAATGGTGGAAGGTGAAAGGGCGATGGTTATTGAAGCAATCGACGGTAAGAAGTCATTACAGACGTCCTACAAGAAGCTTCAAAAGCTAAAGACTGAAGCGAATGGCAATGGCGGATCTGATCAGTCTGAGAACGCAACGCAGGGTAGTGAATCTGAGGAGGTTGAGACCTCGGAAGATAGCAAGTCTGAAATGATAAGCCTCACAATGCCCAAAGACTCTGATCCGCGCAGTATCGCTGAAAATCTCAAGGTACTGCTAGGTGAAGAGATCGCACTAGAAGTAGCCACGTGCATCATGGAATCAGAGATTTTTCCAAGTGTTGTAAATGGTTAAACCGAAACCCTCTGGCGGAAACGCTAGAGGGTTTTTTTTGTACCCTACAAAATCTGAAATGAGGGGAGAATGATGGGGATTGATTGGGATTTAGCTTTCGTAGTTATTGGGTTAGTGGGGTCTGTCTCACTATTGTTGGGTGTTTGTGTTGGTATTTGTGAGTGGATATTTGAGCGATGACGTGTGCGTGTGAACCGGAATACTGGAGGAAACTATTTCCAGAGGTGTCGTTTGGCGACAAATTGTGGATACGTTTCAAAGATGGGGAGGAGGTTGTGATCAAACACCTGTACTTTGATGACAGCGTTCTTGAGGAGATTAACTGGGATAATGTAAAGGAGTGTAGTGAAATTTAGTGGGGAACTTTTTTAGATCTTCCTTGTCTAAACAGTATGCTCGTTGAGAAACGCCATATTTTTTTTGTAGTATACAAAACTGGAGAACAGTGATGAGAATAGAATGTAAGACTTTTAATATGCTTGATCTCACAGAGAGTGAGTTATCATTTTTTGCGGAGTGTTTGTATCACGAAGCCGATAGTGACTTTGATAGTGACTACATGGCGCTCGCACGTAACAACTTTGAGAGAGCATTGCAGTTATTTCGTGTGCTTGCACATGAGTCTGAGTGGTACGCACTACGTGTAAAGCGGTGTGAGGAAAAGCTTGAAGAGATAAAAGCGAAGTCTGAGGAGAAGTAAATGTTTAAAAAATACAATCCGTTAATCAATGAGTATATGCAAACGGATCACTTGCACATGCGTGACGGGATCATTGCCGTTGTGATGACCATCAAGATGCCGCATTGGATGTGGCCCAAAATGATGGAGGATTACAGGCAGAATGGTGGGATATCACAGTATTTGTTTGGGTTCAAACGTGAAACGTACAAGTATCTACACAGGCATAGTGCAGAGTTGTATGACGACTTGATAAGATTGTGGAGAACACCCAAGAAGGAGTTGGGTGGCACAGTTCAATCTAAGGATGGGGAGATGATGTTGCGTCTTCTTGATGTGCCGGGACTCGGACTAGCCAAGGCGGGCTTTGTCATGCAGATGATGTTTGGGCGTGTGGGGTGTATGGATGTGCATAATGTAAGGAGATTGTACAAGGTAAATGTAGCGGATGTAACCCTCTCAAAGTCAGCGAAGCTAGAGACCAAGAAACAGAAGGTGATGAACTATGTCAGTCTGTTTACTGGGGCGCGAACAACTGAGAAGATCTGGGACTCATGGTGTGAACAAGTTATGTGGAACCAGTGTAATCGTGGGCGGTTCTCATCGGCTGATGAAGTATCGCGTCTGCATCTAACTGTACTAACAGGAGAGTAAAATGAGTGAAACAAACAAAGGTGTACTGGTTGATCCTTACACAAAAACAATCAGTAATGTGCAAGTCGGAGACTACAAAGATATCAAGAAACATTTGCAGTGTTCCGTGTTCTGTAGTGGCGGGCGAGACGAAGGTGGTGATGCCATCTACGTGAACGATGAAGGCCTGTATACTGAGACTGAGTTTTGGTATGCCCCAGAGATCTACCCGTATCCGTATGCAGGTCGAGTGTTGTTCCTTGGTATTGATGCAGGAGGGAACAGTGCTGACTCATTCTTGGACGCCGAAGATTTGGAGGACATAGATGCTAAGTTTATGTCGCGTGATGAAGTTAAGGTAATGGTGGATTTGTACTAATGAGTATATACACAGACGGAACAGAGTACACATGTACTCACTATTGGTGGGACGCAGAGGATAATGACTTTGAGTTGGTTGCAACATGGAAGTATGAGCGCAACTATCCCGATGCTCCAGACTATTGGCACTTGATTGATGTTGATCTGGACTACTATGCGGATACTTTACCGAATCACCTTGTTGAGTTGGTAAACGCGGGTTGTCAAGTTAGTGGGGACATATGGTGTGAGGTTGATCGTGAAGGTCCTAATTTAGAATCCCTGAAGGAGGTCGAGTACTCATGATTTGGTTCTCAACAGACTGCCTAGCAAACTGGGTTGAGTCGTTACCTGACGAATACAACTGCGTTGAAGATGAAGAAGGAATACGAGAAGCAACAGCGACACGGCTCCGTACTTATCAGGAGCATATTCAGTTTCTTGAGCAACGCATTGACTTAGCTGAGAATGTTATTGGTGAATTGTACTTGATGTTGAAGGAGGTTGATGGTATATGACGCACCGATTAAGGAGGAGCAGACAGCATGAAAGTTTTGATCGCTTGTGAGTACTCAGGAAAAGTGCGGGAAGCCTTCCGCGCCAAAGGCCATGACGCTTGGTCATGCGATCTGTTACCGGCAGACGACGGGTCACCTCACCACATACAAGGAGACGTGCTAGAAATTCTCAATGACGGATGGGATTTGCTAATCGGGCATCCCCCCTGCACGTACCTGTGCAACAGTGGTGTGTGTTGGCTACATACACGGCCTGAACGTTGGGAGCAGATGCGCGAGGGTGCGGAGTTTTTTAAGGCATTATGGGAGGCTGATATTCCAAAGATCGCCATTGAAAACCCAATCATGCATAAGTACGCCAAAGAGATTATTGGCGCGAACCAAACGCAATTGGTACAGCCATACCAGTTCGGCCACCCTGAATCTAAGGCCACGTGCTTATGGCTCAAAGGTCTCAATCCGCTAGTAGAGACTCATAACGTCAAAGAGGTTTGGAAGTCTCGACCCAAGAGAGAAGCACAACGGCTTCATATGTTACCGCCATCAGAAGAGCGGTGGAAACTGAGGTCAGAGACGTATCAAGGCATCGCTGACGCAATGGCGGATCAATGGGGCGATGAGAAGGTAACGGAAATGTGGTCTGCATAGAGGGGGCAGAAATTATGAGTGATTATCAACCATTATACGTGTTTTCGCGTATACCGAATGATGAGAAGGGCAAAGCGTTTGTCGATCAGATGCGGCAATATTTCAACCGTGGCAGGTACAAAATGAAAGTACGTGGGTCGGGGTTGATCGAGGGCGGGAGTTGGAAAGAGCACCGCTACGGAGCACCGCTCGACAAGTCAACGCATTTACGTGTGTATATTGAGGAAAAAACAGTATGAAACTATTTTTCTACAACTGGGCAGGTATTTTGTCTGTCAATTTATTATTACAGGTGTCGTATATTTTATCGGCAGAGTGGGAATTATTTTTACGAACAATATTGTAACAGGGAGTAAGATATGAGTGGACGTAAGAATCTTTGGACCGAAACGCAGATTGCTACGTTGCGTAAGATGCGCTGTCACGGCGCTACCATACGAGAGATTGCTGAAGAAGTAGGTAGAACTACTCATTCTGTATCTACGTTTATCAAGAATCATGCTCACAAGTATGGTATTGAAGTTGCGTCACGGACTCTGCATAACGGAGACTTTGACAAAGAGTGGCATGGTGTGATACCCTGTGGGCATTGGATGATAACCAAAGCATGGGGTAAAAAATGCGATGTCAAGCCTGCGACAAGTTGTTAAATGATTTTGAATCTACAAGGAAATCAACAACTTATGACGACTATTTAGATTTGTGTAATGAATGTTACTCATACATTAGAGACGATGTGAAAGCAATCGAGCGATATGATTTAATGTCGATTGAAGACAGAGTTGACAGTGAGAAAAATTCGTGATACAATGTCACTATATAGTTTCTAAGAGAGGATTATTATTATTATGTATAATATACCTACAGAGATGACTCTTGAGGAGTTCAACAGTGCCATGACTGAGGCCAATGAGCACTTCTTATTGACTGATGTTGTGAATTTAATTTACCGTCACGGTCTGCATAAGTTCTTGTTGAGCCTCGCGGATCATTGTGAAGATGGACTGAGCACGTATGCGTTGGCTGAACTTGCAAAGATCTACAAGGAGAATGAACTTGACTTTTGTAAAGACGCACCAACCATGCAATGACTGTGGTTCTAGCGATGGGCTTGCTATCAATGATGATGGATGGACGCACTGCTTTGTCTGTGACGTACGTACAGCCCCTCAGAGAGACGATCTACCATTAACCAATACGGAGGTACAGGTGGAAGCAAAAGTATTGTCAGTTACCCCTGAAAATTACAGGACTATTATTGACCGTGGTATCAACAGTGAGACCGCACGAACGTACAAGTGTGCCAAGTCTGGAGACAAGTATCACTTTCAATACACCAATGAATCCGGCGATATAATTGCGGAGAAGGTGCGTACACCTGATAAGCATTTTTCCATTGCAGGAGATTGGACAAGCGCTGGGCTGTATGGTCAGCATTTGTTCTCCAAAGGCGGGAAGTATGTGACGATTGTGGAGGGTGAGTTTGATGCGATGGCGGCATACCAGATGCTTGGGTCTAAATACCCAGTAGTGTCTATCCGCAACGGGGCATCTTCGGCGGTCAAGGATGTGCAAAAGCATTATGAGTGGCTCGATTCGTTTGACAACATTGTCATATGTTTCGATGCAGATGAAGCAGGACAGAAAGCATCATCGCAAGTGGCTGAGTTATTCGGGGCCAAGGCCAAGGTGTTTCGACACGCCCAAGGTATGAAGGATGCTTGTGACTATCTGGTGACTAAGCATAACAAGGAGTTTACGGATAAGTGGTGGTCTTCTGAGCAACATGTACCGGATGGTATTGTAGTCGGTAGTAGTCTGTATGACGATGTCATGAAACCTCTTGCACCGGCTGACTGCGAGTACCCCTTTACAGGTGTAAATGAGTTGACGTACGGGATACGCAAAGGAGAACTGGTAACGATTACCGCAGGTTCAGGACTAGGGAAGTCTCAATTCGTTCGGGAGATTGTGTGGCACATCCTGAATAAGACAGAAGATAACATGGGTCTAATGTTTTTAGAGGAGTCTATTCGCAAAACTGGACTGTCGCTCATGTCACTGGCGGCGAATCAGCCCTTACACTTACCGGATACTACCGCAACTGTGGAGGAGAAGAAAGATGCGTTTGACAGGACACTGGGAACTGATCGTATGTATTTGTTTGATCACTTTGGGAGCACTTCTGTTGACAATATCGTTAATAGAGTACGCTACCTTGCCAAAGGATTGGGCTGTAGTTATATTTTTCTGGATCACATTAGCATCGTGGTATCTGCTCAAGCCAGCGGGGATGAGAGAAAAGCAATAGATGAAATCATGACTAGACTTCGTATGCTTGTGCAGGAGACCGGCGTTGCTTTGATTGTGGTCTCTCATCTCAAGCGCCCTGACTCCAAGGGCCATGAAGAGGGTGCGGCGACCTCTTTGGCACAACTACGTGGCTCTGGATCTATCGCCCAGCTATCTGATATGGTGATCGGACTTGAGAGAAACGGTCAGGCAGAGGATACGACAGAACGCAACACTACACGAGTGCGTGTGCTGAAGAACCGATTCAGTGGGACTACTGGGCCTGCTTGTGCCTTGCTATATTCGCACAGCACTGGTAGGATGAATGAAATAGATGATGAGGATATCTAAGTGATTAAACGCATACATGTTAATCAGCACAACATCCGCGCAAATGCAAAAGGTGCTGACTTGCCTATCTTTACGGTCAAGACTTATAAAGAGAACCGCAAAGGTAACAGGGTTGTCATTCAAGGAGACTCTGAGTTAGTCTATAGTCCTGACAAGCCTCTATCTTGTGGTGCGAAAGTGTGGATTGAAACAGAAGCGGAGGTAGTAATTGAATGAAGGTATTGGTTCTCGACATTGAGACCAATCTAACGCACGATAATATTTGGTGCTGTGTTGCGAACGGTGATGTGTACACGGATGCTACTGGTCTGCAAGACCTGATCAATTCGCATGACATCATTGTCGGGCACAATATCATTGGGTTTGACGGGCCAGTGTTGTCTCGGGTTTGGGGAGTCAAGATTCCCCTCTCCAAAGTTCGTGACACTCTGGTCATGTCAAGGTTAGCAAACCCTCAGATTGAGGGAGGACACAGCCTACGTGCGTGGGGTGAACGTCTTGGTGATTTTAAAGATGACTTCACAGATTTTGACGGGGGTCTAACTCAAGAGATGATTGACTACTGCAAGCAGGATGTCCATGTCACAACACTGCTTTACAATCGACTAAAGCGAGAGCTTGATTTAATTGTCGGGTGTGCTGTGGAACTTGAGCATCAGATTGCATTCATAATGAAGAGACAGGAAGACAATGGGTTTAAACTTAATATGCCAGAGGCTATCTCTCTATTGGCTCAACTTAAAGATCGAATGTCTTTTATTACTGACCACTTGCAAAATATATTTCCTCCGATTGTGGAAGAGCGTTGGTCTGAAAAAACAGGCAAGAGACTCAAAGATCGGGTTACCGTATTCAATGTGGGTTCAAGGCAACAGATCGCGCAAAGGCTTCAAAACCTTGGTGTCAAGTTTACTAAGAAGACTGAGAAAGGCAGTATCATAGTTGATGAGGGAACACTGAAGGACATTGATTTACCTGAAGCACAACTGATCTCTGAGTACCTGATGATACAGAAACGTGTAGGCTTATTAGACTCTTGGATTGATAACATCAAAGATGATGAGCGTGTACACGGTAGAGTAATTACCAACGGTGCTGTGACCGGACGAATGACACACCAGAAACCAAATATGGGACAGATTCCTAGTGTTAACAGTGAGTATGGCGCTGAGTGTAGACGGCTGTGGACTGTTGATGATGGTAATGTACTGGTAGGTAGTGATCTATCAGGCATCGAACTACGGTGTCTTGCACATTACATGCAAGATAAAGAGTGGACAGAAGAGTTGTTGAATGGAGACATTCACCATAAGAACGCGATTGCGGCGGGGATTACCAGACCACAGGCCAAGACTCTTATCTACGCCACGCTTTATGGCGCAGGACCAAGCAAGATTGGTGCTATTGTGGATGGGACGGCTAAGGATGGACAAAAGATACTTGACCGCTTCTATCAGGGAACCCCTGCGCTTTCTCGACTCATGTCAAAGGTTAAAACGATGGCGAGCAAAGGGTACGTACGCGGCTTAGACGGTAGACGGATTATCGTTAGGTCAGAACATGCCGCCCTCAATTCACTATTGCAAGGATGTGGGGCTATTATTGCAAAGCAATGGTGTATTGAAGCCCACAAGACTCTCAAGAAGCAACGGGTTCCTGTCAAGCAAGTTGCGTTTGTGCATGACGAAATCCAGATTGAAACAAAGGAGGAATATGGTCAACAGGTTGCGCTCTGCATGGTTGCCTCCGCTGTCAAGGCGGGGATTACCTTGGGCTTTCGTTGCCCAGTAGACGCAGAAAGTAAAATTGGTTACAATTGGTTTGACACACATTGATTAGTGTGTTATAATATTAGTTCATTCACTTCCCACAGGAGAAAAGTATGAGTGAAGTATTTAAGTTCCAAGACATAGAGCTATTCTGGCCTAGTCTTTATGAAGTCAATCCGACTTCTAATAAGTACCAAGTTGACTTGGTAAATCTCAGCCCCAAACAGGTTGACAAGCTTGAAAGTCTTGGCATTGAAGTCAAGTCCAAAGATGATGAGCGTGGCTTTTTTGTTACGTGTAAGTCTAAATATGAGATCGTACCTTACGACTCCAACGGGGACGCTTTAGAGCGCAACATCAAAGTGGGCAACGGCTCTCGCGCTAGTGTGATGGTTAAGCCATACGCATGGAAAGGCCCAACAGGTAACAAGGGCGTTTCTCTTGGTGTGTCCAAGCTTGTAGTCACAGACCTGAAGAAGTACGTTCAGGAAGAGTCTGATGAGGACGTTGAAATCCTGTGATTGGATTAATTGATGGCGACATTCTTTGCTATCGCATTGGGTTTGCAACGAATGAAGAGTCTGAGAGCGTGGCTATCCGCACGATGGCCGCATTCTTAGAAGATATGCTGATGTTTGATATTGAGTGCAATGATTGGAAAACATACCTAACAGGCTCGACAAACTATCGGAATAACTACGCCATCACTGCGTCATACAAAGGAACTAGAACAGGAGAAAAACCAACGCACCACGCTTTATTGCGCGAGTACTTACTCACTGGATGGAATGGTGTGATAACTGAAGGGAATGAAGCTGATGACGCTATTGCTATTGCTTGTACTGAGTACGGTGACGATAGCGTTATCATTTCCTTAGATAAAGATTTTGATCAGGTGCAAGGGTGGCACTATAATTTTGTTAAGAAGGAGAAGTATTACATAACACCCGAAGAGGGATTGCTTAATTTTTATTGTCAGTTCTTAACTGGAGATAGAATTGATAACATTATTGGTGTAAGAGGTATCGGCCCTGTTAAAGCAAACAAACTTTTAGAGGGTAAAACAGAACAGGAGATGTTCGATATCTGCGTTGAAGAGTTAGGTAGTCGTGATCGTGCAATTGAAAATGGTATTCTTTTGTACCTACAAAGAAAACAAAATGAGATATGGAGTCCTCCAGATGAAAGCCCAATCAGCTAAAGCTAAGGGAAGAAAGTTACAACAATGGACTCGTGATCTCGTATTACAGACGTATACTCACTTGGAGGAAGACGATGTCAGAAGTACCAGTATGGGTGTCAGTGGCAGTGATCTGCAACTTAGTCCTTTGGCTCGTAAGTCTTTCGCGTATGATGTTGAATGCAAGTCGCTTGCGAGAGTTGGAGTCTATCGTTATGTTGACCAGTGCAACAATCGAGGCGATGCACAGCCGCTTGTCATTGTTAAAGAAAACAGAAGAAGACCTCTCGCAGTCGTAGACGCAGAGCACTTCTTTGAACTGTTAAGGAATCAGAAATGAAACACATGGTCATACCTGATACGCAAGTCAAGCCGGGAAACTCGACTGAGCATTTGCGTTGGGCAGGAGAATATGCCGTTGAAAAGAAGCCTGATGTGATTGTTCACATTGGAGATCATTTTGATATGCCTTCTTTATCTACCTATGACGTAGGAAAAAAATCATTTGAGGGAAGACGATATATCAATGATATCAATGCGGGCATTGAAGCAATGCGTGTATTCTTAGAGCCTATCGAAAAAGAACGCAAACGATTACAACGAAATCGTCACAAGCAATGGAATCCTCGCATGGTGTTCACTCTGGGTAATCATGAGTACCGTATTGCTAGAGCTATCAATGCTGATCCAAAGCTTGAGGGCTTGATGTCGTTTGATGATTTACATTTAACTGAAATGGGATGGGAGGTCTATGATTTTTTACAGCCCGTGGTTATTGATGGTGTATGTTATAGTCATTACTTTGTTAGTGGTGTCATGGGAAGACCAGTAAGCTCTTCTAACGCACTGATTAATAAACAACATATGTCATGTATTATGGGCCACGTACAGGATCGCTCGATCAGCTACGCAAGACGTGCAGACGGTAAGAGAATTACAGGACTGTTTGCCGGTATCTTTTATCAACACAATGAGGAGTATTTAAACCCACAAACTAATGGATCATGGTCTGGTATTTGGATGCTTCATGAGGTCATGGACGGTACATTCGATGAGATGCCCGTATCTATCAACTACTTGAGGAATCGCTATGCCTGATTTGTCAGAGATTGCAGAAGCCTATGCCGCAGAAATTGCAAGAGACCATCAAGTTGGAGGCAATCATTATCAAAAATCAATACAACCTTGGGACTATATGGAAGTTGTTTTAACAGAAGAACAGTTCAAAGGATACTTAATTGGTAATGTAATCAAATACATATCACGGTTTCAAGACAAAGGAGGTATTGTTGACCTTGAAAAATGTTCACATTATCTTGACAAACTCAAAGAAGTGTGGTAAAATAAATGTTTACGCTTGAAGATATTAAAGATAAGCTCAAGCAGTTAGATGAGGTAACTCTAATGGAAGTGTTAGAGATTACCTCAGATGACTTGGTAGAACGGTTCGTAGATAAAATCGAACAAAAAGAAGAGACACTGGAGAATGATTTAGATGACTCAACACCTTGGGATAACGATTGATTATGAAAGAGACAGTCGCCTCAGTGATCAAGCACATACGCTCATGCGTGATTACTATATGTATGAACATGAAACTTCTCCTCAAGAAGCTTTTGCTCGTGCTAGTGTGGCCTATTGCGCGGATGATCTCAACCTTGCACAGCGTATTTATGATTATGCTTCAAAAGGTTGGTTTATGTTTGCGTCACCTGTGTTGTCAAACGCACCTGACAATGCACGAAACAATAGGGGCTTGCCTATTAGTTGTTTCCTTACTTACGTGGGGGACAATCTTGATAGTCTTATTGAACATAATGGAGAAATAGCATGGCTTTCCGTAAAGGGCGGCGGTGTGGGTGGTCACTGGGGGGACGTGAGAGGTATCAGCGACAAGGCTCCCGGCCCGATACCGTTCATGAAAGTAGTGGACAGTCAGATGACTGCTTACAAACAAGGAAAGACACGGAAGGGAAGCTACGCCGCATACCTAGACGTAAGTCATCCTGATATTGAGGAGTTTATCTCCTTCAAAGTACCCACTGGCGGTGATATTAATCGCAAGTGTTTTAATCTTTTTAATGCAGTGAATATCACTGATGCTTTTATGGAGGCAGTAATTAATGATACCGAATGGCAACTTACAGACCCACATACAGGAGTTACAAGAGATACAGTCCAAGCTCGTGCGCTGTGGCAACGAATCCTTGAAGCTAGGTTCAGAACTGGCAGTCCTTACATTAACTTTATCGACACAGCCAGAAAACACTTACCGGAAGCTCAGAGAAAACTTGGATTGTCAATTAATGGCAGTAACCTCTGCAATGAAATCCATCTCGCAACAAGTAAAGAACGCACAGCAGTCTGTTGCCTCTCCTCCGTCAACCTCGAAAAGTACGATGAGTGGAGAGCAAGCGGAATGGTTGGAGACCTTATCCGATTCTTGGACAACGTCATTCAATACTTTATTGACAACGCACCAGAAGAACTGGGAAAAGCTGTCTACTCAGCTTACAGAGAACGCTCAGTCGGCCTTGGAGCAATGGGCTTCCACGGCTACCTCCAAAGTAAAAATATAGCATGGGAATCATGGCAGGCCGCAAGTGAAAACTACAAACTCTTTCAAGATATTAAACAACAGTCTGCGTACTCAACATACCAACTCGCTGTGGAACGTGGCGAATGCCCTGATGGAGTGGGTACTGGTGTTAGGAATATGCATCTCTTGGCTGTTGCTCCTAACGCTAACAGCAGTATCTTATGTGGGTGCAGTCCTAGCATTGAACCACGCATTAGTAACTGCTATGTTCATCGCACTCGTGCCGGTAGTCATACTGTGCGTAATCCGTATCTGGAGGGAGTCTTAGAATTTTATGGTAAAAATACCAAGAAAGTATGGTCATCTATCATTGAAAGTGAAGGCTCAGTTCAGCATTTGGAATTTCTCAGCGACTCAGAAAAAGACACATTTAAGACAGCGTTTGAACTGGATCAGACGTGGGTTATTGAACATGCGGCCAAGCGACAGGAGTTTATCTGCCAAGGCCAAAGCGTCAACGTATTCTTCCCGTCTGGGACTAACAAGGCTTTTGTCAACCAAGTCCACCTTCAAGCGTGGAAGCAGGGTCTCAAGGGGTTATACTATCTCCGCACTACAGCAGGGGTTACTGCTGAGAAGGTTGGGACTAAAGTGGGAAGGGACGCACTAAAAGACTTTGTAGATGAGGAGGTGTGTGTATCATGTCAGGGTTAAAGAATTTATTACAGAGATTAGAGTTATTAAAAGATGTTGACCCTTTTAACAAGCAACTTTTAAATGACTGTTATGACAGTCTAAACGAATTAATAGAGAGAAATAAACTACTGGAGAAACAATTGTATGAGCTTGCTGGAACAGAACAAAAGCTATAAACCATTTAGTTATCCTTGGGCTGTGTCGTATGCCACAGAGCATGAACGCATCCACTGGATAGAAGATGAACTGGAGTTACAAACAGATGTATCGCATTGGAAATCTGGTAAACTATCAACGCAAGAAAAAAATCATATCACCCAAATCCTGCGGCTATTTACGCAGACAGACGTGGCGGTTGGAACAAACTATCTTGAGTATTACATACCCAAGTTTAAGAACAATGAGATTAGAGCCATGCTCACAGCCTTTGCTTCTCGTGAGTTCATACACCAACGAGCATACGCCTTACTCAATGACACTCTCGGATTACCTGAAGAGGAATTCACAGCGTTTTTAGAATATCAACAGATGGCAGACAAAGTAGAATTTATGGGGGACATAGATGTACATTCCTTGTCAGGAACAGGTCTGGCTATTGCACGATCTGTACTCAATGAAGGGATGTCATTGTTCAGTGCATTCGCCATGTTACTCAACTACCAACGCTTCGGCAAGATGCCGGGAATGTGTACAGTTGTGGAGTGGTCAGTCAGGGACGAGTCGCAACATGCAGAGGGTATGGCAAAACTCTTTAGAGAATTTTGTGAAGAGCATCCAAGGATCGTAAATGATGAATTCAAGAAAGATATATACGAAATGTTTAGACAAGCTGTCAAACTTGAAGACAAGGTTATTGATCTTGCATACGAGATGGGAGCTTTGGAAGGACTCACTGCGGGAGAAGTTAAACAGTATATACGTTACCTTGCAGATAGAAGGCTTATCCAACTGGGTCTCAAGCCGAATTGGAAAGTTAAAGACAATCCTATCCCGTGGATGGAAGAGTTGATTGGAGGGTCTAGCATCAGTAACTTTTTTGAGAAGCGTGTTACAGATTATAATGCTCAAGGTATGACAGGAACATGGGGGTGGTAATGTTTAGAGTTTATGAAGTTTATTGTGGTGACCGTTTTATTGGCAACTACAAAGATAGTTCAGCAGACGGTGCTATTAAACAAGCATACATGAAAAGCGGAAGCGCATCTAAGTACACAGGTAATGCTCAACATATGTATAAAGCTAAAGAGATTGGCAAGCTATGCGGTTGTGGAGACGAACAATGAGCGTATCAATTAAGTTTTGGCATGTGTTTGGTTTATCGTGGGAGTCTGTTGAAAGCCAACCAGTGTTTGGCCATCAGCGAGGAGAGACAGCAGATAACGCTTGCATATATTTCTTTGATGGATACATTTTTAATATACCGTTCTTTAAAATTATGATAGGAGAAGTATACGGTCTCCTAGAAGACTGAACCACCCTCCAGTGGATTGCCCTCTTCGGAGGGCTTTTTTAATCCAACCGTTCGTTGTATCGTTCAGTGCCTCCACCGAACCAAGCATACAACAGAGGGCCAACAATAGGTATAGATCGAGTATACTCAAACGGTTCTATATCCGTATCTTCCTTAAACGAATCTGAGCCTAAACGTAAAGCATCATCAATAAGAGGAGTTGCAGGTATTAACAAGTTGACCAAGCCTTCTTTAACTTGACCATTTTGGAAGTAACGCTCTGTAAGGTACTGGTTTAAACCAAAGACACTGAGTAAACTCCACATAGCTTTATCAGGTAAAGCATCTACATTAATATCTCTTCCATAGATCATATCACGAGTAACCTGCACACCTGTATTCGCAACCGTTAAGTACCCTGCAAGCATTGTCATATTTCGAGCGGCAGTTGCTTTATTACCTTTTTGCCATTCCTGATAAATATTTCTTCTAACAATATCATACTGTTTCAAAGTAAACGATTTAAGCATATACAATAAACGTCCGCCATTATTTTCTAGATAACCTTGTGGCATCTCGCTTAATGAAATAGGTTGGAAGTCTGATAACTCATGGAAGGCAAGTAGCTTTACATTGTCGCTCTTGGCTCCGGTTCGTAGATCATCCAACAAAGAATCAAAGTCATCACCATATACATTCTTATACTTCTTCACCAGTTCTGTTTCAGTTTTCGATACAACTTTAGGATTAGTACTTGTTAATCCTTTTGAAAACTTACGCAGTGATGCGTTGATTGTTGTTTCTTTAGCTAATTGGTCTAGCGCCCTAAATCCAGAGTACTGAAATAATTTTTGTAGTATTGCAGAAGATTTACGTGGGTCTAGCATAGCCGCTTGGGCTTGGTCAATACCAATATCAAGGATCTGCATATTCTTTGTACCAAACAAAGACGCTAACGTATTACGCAGTCCATTAAATGTAGCAGACTGTGCAAGGTCTCCAAGCTGAATCAAGGCTGTCAACGGGTTAGCAATTGTTCCTGAGTAGCCCAAGTCTCTTATAACACTAGCGGCTTTATTGAGAGGCATCTCTCCGCCAACAAACCGTGCTTGCAAAAGATCTTTTAGCTCTCCTTGTCTATCAGGGTTAATATTCCCTTTACGAATTTCATCTGCAATAAATTTTTGAATACTTTGATCAACGTCAAGATCTCCGGTAGCGTCAAGCACTGCGTTTTCTTTATTAGTTCTTCCAAACAAACTACGCTTTTCAATATCATGCAGCGATCTTCGTATATACATCTGCAAGGCTTCTTCAGGAGGAGCGTAATACTGCATTATCTGATTGGCTGTTACCGTTTCTATCTTTCTAGGTTTTAAGAGTTTCCCGTTAGATAAATTAATAGGCTCATTGCGTAAAACTTTTTCAATAATACGATTAACCTGATCATCACCAAGCTTTGTATAAATTTCTTCATTACTCATTTGACTGACATTAATTGTCTTTGCATCTTTAAATTTAATCTTTGCAAAATCTCTAATCGCTTTGTCAATAACTCCTTGCGTTTTTTGACCAAATGAGTTACGCAATCCTTTCAGATCGTTAACTAAACGCGGAAAGTAATCTGTACCTAAGTCTACATTTTTATACCCAACACGCTCTAACTCTGAGCCGATCCCTCTGATAACCCCAATGGTTGTATCGAACTCTTTGAGTAACTCTGGTGCTTGAGTTTTCATAATACCTCGAGCGGCTTTAAAGTTACCATTAAAGAGAGCACGGGATAATGGTTTTTTAACAGAGTCAGTTAACCCTTGTAATGCCCTGTTAAAATTATCGACCTCTCCCAAGGATTCAGCAGTACGGGCATGGGTTTTGTATTCAAATTTTCTGACTGCCCCAAATACAGGCTCAGATATATTTTTAATTCGTGTAGATAAAGCGCCCAAATATTTGTCAAGACTTGGGTATATTAACCGCCCAACAGCGCCGTCTGTTTTAATCATTTCAGTTAACTGAAGTTCAGCGGCTTCGGGGGTTTTAGCCACCTGTGTTTTAGTACCGGATCGTCTTACAGCTACCGCAAACTCTTCACGAGTAACGCCTACCTCTTCAAGAGCCTCATCAAATGCTCCTTTTCTGCTTGCACCGTCTTTTTGTTTTTGCAAGATAGTAGCTTGGACTTTCTTAACTACTTGTTCAGAGCCAGTACGAGCCATTTTATCAAGCCCTTTACTTAGCCCACGTCCTAGTGCAACTACTCCTGCTCCGGCCCCTGCACCTACAACTGTAGACGGTAAAGCTTCTACAACATCTACTTCGCCGGTTTTTGCAAGCTGTTCAGACGCAGAATATCCAAAGCCTAGACCGGCTCCAATACCTGCCGCGCTTTTGATAGTTCTGCCAATTGGTAAAATCGTAGTAGGAGTTGTTATAGCTTTAACGACAGCACCGGCTCCTGACGAAACTGAATCATCAGGCATAAAGTACTCACCGTACTCTTCTAGTAAAGCACGTTCGCGCTGTCTAGCTTGTAACTCTCTGCGTTGTGCCGGAGTAGATTGCATGTACTCTTCGCCAAATCGTTCTTCCGCAGAGATATAACCGTCAGTAAAATTAAACTCCCCAAGAGGAATGTATTGGTCTAACCATGCGGCCAAGTTTGTAACGTCATTACCTGCTTCATCAAACCCATACATAAATTGTTTAGCGGCAGAGTCTGAGCCGGTGCGGATAATTTCGTTATCGTCGGTAAAGATATCATTGGGTTTAACATTATTTTGCTGTAGATAAGGGCTACTTGCAATATCAGATTCAGTAATACGTTTACCAGTTTTACGAGTATCGCCTTTATCAGAGTGAACACGGGTAATCTCACCGTCTTCAAACTTATCTCCGGGCATTACACCATTTTCCCAAAGATATCGACTGTTTTTAATATCTTCAAGAGTGATAAGTGTTGACATTAATTACTCCTAATAGTTGCACCTGCATAGGGATCACTTTGAGGCTGTTGAGCCTCTTGCGTTTGGTCTGGGCGTTCTCCTTGAAGTGCGCGATCAAGCGCTTCTTCTATACCAACCCCATCTTGTCGTCTAATTTGCTCTGCGCGATTAAATAATTGTAAGCGTCCTGCGTCTGAGTTAAGATCCGAAATACCTGTTTGACTTTGAATTTGTATTTCTTGATCTGTATCGCTCACGTCAAGTCCAAAGAGTGTGCCAAGATCAACACGGTTTTCAAATAAAGTATTATAGGTTTTATAGTCTTGACTCTTTTTATTAATTATGTTTGGAACCGTTGGTTTGCGCTCTGTATCAGGCTTGCCTTGGGTTAACTTTGGAGACCGTATCCATCCGCTTGGAGTATATTGTAAGAATGATTTACTTGTTTTATCATACGCGCCCAACACAGGTGTACCATCTTCAGTCGTATAGTTTCCAATTTCAATCAAATCTAACTCAGGATTTTGTGTGTCAATCCACGCTTTTATTGAGGCATCAGGTGTAATAAGTCCTTTTTCTGTAAGAGTTGCCCACTCATTGAGTCCTTTTTCTTTTAAAAATTTAACTGCATCCGTTTTTACTTGTTTTTCTCTGTCTTTACGTTCTGTCTGATCTGTCAATTTATTTTGAGCAATTTGTAATTCAAGATCTTTAATTTCTTTTGCTAATTGGTTTGCGGCTTTTATGTCGGGACGATCTTCCTCTGCCGCGGCAAGCTCAAACTTTGAAGCTTTTGCTTGTGTAGTGCGGAGATCCAAGGTGATGTCATCTATTTTTCTTTGACGAACCTCTCCTTCAACTTGTGATGCACGATCAAGAATCATAAGCGCACGATCAGGAGCAAAGGTAGAAACCGTCCTAGCAACTTCACGTAAAGCTTCTGGATCACTAACATCTACGCCTTGTAATGCTTCTTGCATCCGCATAGCTTGCGTTTCTTCGGTAGATGGCCCTGAAAATAACCGTCCTATTGCACTTCCAATAGCTTGACCAGTTTGCTGATACGGATCACGAATAGACTGTAATAGCTGTGCTTCTTCTCTAGCTTGTCGTTCACGAATTTGTTCTGGAGTAGCTCCAAACAGCGATAATACTTGTGTTCTAGTTGCCATTAACTAATCCCTCCTAATCCAGAATTAGGAAAATACGTTCCGGTCATGGCTCGATTGCCTCCACCGCCGCCACCAAACAGCTTTAGGACATCGTCAAGACCTGATCTAAAACCACCAGAAAATAAACCACCGCCATAACTACTAGTACGTCCTGCACCTGACAACAACCCGCCATATAATCCCATACGATTTGCTTGGTTTTGTGACTGTGCTTGAATTGCAGACGCATATGGATTTAATGCTAAATTGCCTGCTCCATACGCGGCGGCGGCTCTAGCAGTTTCAGCATCTAAACCTTGTGCCATTAATGCACGTTCTGCTTCACCAATAGATAATCCTGCACCTAATAGTCCCTCACTGAGTGCTTGTAATTGTGCTTGCTCTCGCATAGCTTGTTCACGAGATCCTGCGGCAATATCAGCAAGAGTTTGTTGTTGCGCTTGACCTAGCCCAAACACGTCAGGTTGTACCATACCACTACCGGCTCCTACGCCTTCTCCCGCAAGTCGCAACCCTAACCGTCCTGATCCTAGCAATCCTTGACGCAATCTTGTTTCTTGTTTTGCAAACTCAGGAGCTAATAAAGCGGCTTGTTCTGAAAATACTTCTTGACTTCGTTGATTCGGATCAAATGTGGCGGCTCTTTGAAATAACTGCCCTGCTCCAGTTAACGATGTACCTAAAATATTTTGTAAAGGATCAGATAATGCAGTAACAAAGCCTACTGTAGGATCATACCCTGTAGTTCCTGTTGAGGTAGTAACCGTATAAGGTTTAAAAGACGCTTCTTTTGCTCGTCTATTTGCCTCTTCAATAGCGGCTCTTGACATACCCGTTCCACCGCCACCACCGAGCATTCCTCCAATGGCAGAACTAATTAAACTTGCTCCAATTTGTTCTATCATAATTTTTACCTTACTGTTTAATAATGTAATTCAGCACTAATGTAGGCTGAATAATGTTGTGTGCGGATGATGCGTCTGCGGCGGCTATGTTATTGGTTTCAGTAATGCCTGTTGATTGAGGATCTGTAGTCACTTCACCCCCGCCACTAGTGCTTGTAGTCATGTTTGGTTTATTAGTCCCACCCGACCCACTTGCATTAATATTAGTTGTATGAGCATGGCTAGGATCAGTAATAGTGTGTTTATGCTCAGGCAATCCTGATTCACCACTTGTTAACAAGTGAGTATTTTTACCACCGGCAGAGCCAAGGACTGCACCATCAAATGCAAACGTTAAGGCTGTATCATCTGCAATAGTAACATTAGCTGACAATACAATATCTGTTTGACTGTTAATCTTAATAACAGTAACTTCACTTGAAATTCCTGTGCCTGTAATTTTCATTCCAAGAACAATAGTACCGCTATTACTATCAACCAGAATGTTAGAAGTACTTGTAAATGATCCATTAGCACTTGCGGTAGCCGTGGTAGCTCCATTGTCTCCTGTTAAACGAGAAGCCGCAGAGCCTCCCATATCATCTTGACCGGCAATAGTACGCCCACGGAGATCAGGAACATTAAAGGTTGTTCCGCTTGAAGCATTACCGTCTCCTGCTCCATACGTAGTTCCAATAACCGCAAAAAGATTTGCATATGTGCTACGACTAACGGCTTGCCCATCACATAAAAACCATCCCGTAGGTGCTGACGTTCCTGCAAACGGTGCAAGCATTCCTGATGGAATTGTAACCAAAGCTCCTACCGCAGTCTGTACAAATGCCGTAGTTGCTAATTGTGTTGTATTAGTACTAGAGCCTGCCGTAGGAGCCGCAGGAGTTCCTGTAAAGGTTGGGGACTCAATCATTGCTTTTTCTGCAATAGAAACTTGAATTGCAGTAAACTCTGCGTCTATTTCTGTGCCTTTAATAATTTTATTAGCGTCTCCACTAGAAAGATTATCTTTACTTGCAAAGTTCGTTAATTTTGAATAATTAGCCATTACAAAATCCTGCCTTGTTTAACGTATGCATCTAATTTTTGAATTGATATTTCTGCACCATTAAGATTAGCTTCAAAACCAACCTGAAGAATGCTTCCTGTTCCTGATCCCGGAAGTCTTACAATATCTGAAATAGTTCCGCTTGTGTATTCCGCAGGAGTTGAATCATCTGAACTTGTTGCACCATTAGCACCGTATTCAGCAATCCCATATTCTGCGACTGCTAGGTCTTCTAATCTTGCAGGATATGACGTGTAATTATCAGTATAATCAAATCCTGCTTTAAAAATAAATCGTTGGTCAACCCCGCCAATAATGGTAGCAGAAATTCGTTTTAACATTTTAGTTGTAGTTGAGTTACCAAAATCAAAATAATTAGTAAAATATTGAAACGTATATTGGGCGGTATTATCATTGTATCCAAAATATTCTGCAAGGCCATCGGTTTGCATAAACAAAACAGAGTTAGCTAAAGATAACATATTATTTTGATTTTGGGTATCCCAAACAGTAACTCTAAGAGACCCGTCTTGCAAGGGAGCGCGGGTGTCAAAACAATATATCTGTTGAACATGGGGAAACAACAACAAATAAAATGCATTGTCTTCAGAATAAACTGATCTAATTTGTTCTACATTTGCAACGGCTGTTAAATTAACTACATCATCTCTTACGTTTTTAGATAAATCACGCATTGGCAGTGACTTTTCTTGAACAACCCTACCGAGACTTCTCAGGCCATCTTCAGACAAAAAGAAAATATCAATACCAGTGTTTTGAATACTGTCTCGTGCAACACAACCTACGCGACTAATAACTTCAACAAGCCTAAGATTAGCAGGATCGAAAGAAGAACTACCACCGGTATCATCAAATATTACAATGTTTCGTTTGCAAAAAACAATAAACTGTCCATTCTGAGCACCCATGCTAATAATTTCATCAGTGCCATTAATAAGAATTGCAGATAAATTAATTGAACCTGCGGAACCAGTGCTCCAATCTGCACCGTCAAGCAGATCAGAAAAATACACAGTCATTTTATCGTAGTAAGAATTATCGCTTGGGTCTTGAATATCTGCAGTCCACAAACGACCATAAGCAGAAAGTACAGTATTACCGGGAGGTGCTTGAGTAGTGCTATTAATACTAACACCGCTAAACGATGTCTCATCTTCTACATCTTTAATGGTTCCGTTAGCTGGGTTATACACCATTGGTTTGTAGCCACGTTGAAAGTAATAGGCCTTATCGTTAAGTGTAGCGCATTGCCAGTTACCTGCAGTAAAGGTATTGTCAGATGTAGGTGTAATTTCAGTAAGTGTTGTAGTGCCTTTGTAAAACTTAGTTGCAGACCACGATAGAATCGTCTCAGTGCCTTCAATATCAATAAAACGATGAGAACCTAACAAATTGACTGCCGAGCCGCCTGAGGTCGTTATATAACGCCAACCCTTACGCGCACCTAGGCGTCCATATTTGTCAATAATGCAGTTATTAGCAGTTAATGCAAATCCACTTTCAAGCGTAATACCAGACTCTTGGGTATTTAAGCCAAAGAATCCCGGTGCGGCAATACTAAGTGCTTGTAACGGTTTAGCCATTTATACAACCCATTCTAGTTCTTCGGTGTGCCGTTGGGCATCTTGAGCAATTGCATCGTTTAATACACGGGTAGCTGTAGCATAAGCTGATGAACTGCCAACACCGCCATCTTCACCCCGCTCTTCAACTGCTTTAGCATAAGCAAGTAACAAAACAGGCAACGATGGACAAATTAACTTATCTGTGTTAGCTGAAAGATCACCCGTGCGTTGAATAATGTTAAAGAAAATAGTGTAAATAGTATCAGGCTTAGGATACACATCAACTTTAGTGTCTCCGTCTGTAGTATCGCCTCCAGCAATAGAAGATACACCATTAAAATTATAATATCTAGGATTTCCACTTGTGGGTGTTTGATTTAAATAAAACTGATTAAAATCGTGTTGAGTGCGGTATTCCATAAAGTAATCACCATTTTGATTAACCACATCCATAACACTAAAGTTATTACCAGTACCCTCTAAGTTATAAGTAAAAATCCCAGATGATGTGCTTAACGTTAATGTTTGACGTAAAGCAGACCAGTTCCATGCATTTTCAACTTCAGTTTTAGCATCATTAATTAACACACTAATTAACGTTGAATACGTTGTTTCGTCTTTTGTTGATACTGTACGCTCTCGTAAACGCTTTAAAACATTGTTAATAAGTTCTAAATATGTCATAAGAATACCTTAGAATACATATGTACTATTATAGCACATTTTTGGTCAAATGTCAAGTTTACCATTTTTTACACGACCAGTAACGGGCTGTAAGTTTACTTGGGGGGTTTGTGTCGCACTTGTGACGTGCTCTAAAAGACTTTCTGCGTTTGGGTTGGTCTTTTTTAATAGTCATGTTAGGATCACCAAAACGTATAGTTTTAATTTTGTCGCCTTCTTTGGCAACCACTACAAACTTTTTAGCCCCGCCTGAAGTGCGTTTAGGTTTGTTATAGCCTGACACACCTGCTCTTGCTAGTCTTGGATCTTTTTTAGTAGCCATTAAAATGTTCTCGTAGGAGGTTTAGGTTTCTTTTTAGGAGGTTCAATTTTCACTCCCGGCTGTACCAAATAAAAACCATTACCAATAGGCTTAACACCTTTAATTTTTGGTTTTGGATTAGGGGCAAATTTTGGCTTCTTCATTTTCTACGTTTTCCCGATGCAGTAACTTTATGTTTAATTTTTGCAGGGCCAGTTTTTCTGCGAGTGCTTGAAGTTTTCTCTGCTTTCGTCATCTTGGCGGCAACAGCTTTGGGTCTGCAAGATGGATAAGGTCTTTTTGATCCCCCTTTCGCACTCTTTCGACCACACGGTTTTCCGGTCTTGAGGTCTATCCATTCTTCGTTGAACCACTTAGTTAGACCTCCTTTTGGTTTACTTGTACTTTCCGCCACGTTTTTTGTACTCCCTAGTTAACCAACCCGATGCGTATGCACTAGGCCAAACCTTATATTTCTTTTTAGCTTCAGCCTTGACCCTATTGTACAAAGCTTTATTTGTTGGAGTAGCCATTATCTTTTAGCCTTTTTCTTTGCAGTTGCAGAAAGATCTTTAAAATGATACAAGTATTTACTACTGCTAGTATGCTTTGCTCCAGACATTGGACGTCCTTTAGCATCTTTATGCATACCACCTTTGTGCTCTGTACCATCTCTAAAATAATGCTTTACACCTTTAGCCATTTATTTCACCTTAGTTGAGTATTTCTTACCATTCCAAGTAAATGTTTTTGCACCTTTCTTGCGGTGATATGCAAATGCTTCTTTAAAAGAAACTCCACCTTTTGACTTACCCATAGTGTAACGTTTTGCATCAGTTGTACGTGCTTTAGTTGCGGCTTTTACACGCTTAACATCTGCCATAGCGGTCTTTCTTGTTGCAGTTTCAGCGGCCCCGTCTCCACGTCCAGTTTGTTTAAACTTCTTACCAACAACTGCTGACTTAATATTACTTATTGTACGGGTTAAATTTTGTTTAGTAGGAGCTTTTCTGCTAAGAAATTCACGGGCTTTTTTAGCATTTTTTATGCGAGCTTCTTCTAAAGTTTGTTTTGGCTTACTGCTTTTAGCTCTGTAACGTTGTCTCATTACTTTTTCCTTACTTCTTTTTCTTAGCTTGTTGTCTAAGATATTTTAAACTCGGTTTTCCTGTAGGAGTTAATTTTTTAATTTTTGGAGTCTTTTTAGTAGTAGACTTTTTTTTCATTCCGTATCCCATTCCATATCCCGGCATTATTTTTTCCCCATCATATCCATAAGTCCTTTACCGGCTTTAACACCAAAGGACGCTAGTACAATTACCATGAGTATCTCATGATACCAAGTTGGCAAAGTTGCCAATGCTGTAAACCCCGCTTGAATATGTTCTACCATGTTTGGTATAAAGACTAAAATCAGCGGGATGCTGAATACTATTGTAAGCCACTCGTCCTTCCACGAACTCTTGGAGGCTTCGGCCATGATGCGCTCCCAATCCGCTGTGGACTGTGCCGCTGTTTTCAGTGCGGTGGCTTTGGCCTCTGCGGTGGCTTTGGTTGATTCCGCCTTGGCACTGACCCATGTACCTGCCAAGTTCGTGATAGCTGTGACTAGGCCAAGCATGTATCATACTCCTGTTTTTTTATCTTCTGGGATTGGAACACAGACCATTCCTCTACGATCTTCTGAATCTTGCATGATTACCATAGCTTCCTTAAAACAGTCTTGAGGGTTGTCAAATTCTTTTTGCTCTATAATTTGTATTATGCCCGGTTGCAAAGCAATTGTAATAAGTCCATATATTGTCCACATAAGATTACCTCTGTTGAGCAATCCAATAAAAGATGTAACCAATCAAACCGACTGCTGAGAGAATACAAGCACCAAGAGCAACGCTAAGGCAAACATTAACAATCTGTTCTTTACGTTTAGCTTTCTTGAGTTTCTCTTCTTTTTCTGCGGCCTCACGGCTTTGTCTCATCTCTTGTTGGTATGCTAACCAATCCTGCCAGAGACCTCCTCGTCCCTGCCAGATCATCATTTGTTTTAAACTAGCTTCATAATCCTTTAGCTGTTCAGCGGCCATGAAGGCCTGTAAATCTGACTTATAGCCATGTTCGTGCGCCTTCTGTTGTATCTGTGCTTTAAGTCCGAAATAGTCTGCAAGAGCTTCTCCTGCTTCGTAGATTTCTTTCCCATTCGCAATGGTCTCCTTGATGACACCAAAGGCGGCATTAGCGGCGGCTAATTCAGCTATCATCTGGGCGTTCCTTGTTTTTGCCCAGAGCTTGTTGTACTGTTTTAGTTTCGTAAATTCGAATTACTGTCCAAATTATTGTAAACCCAGCGGCTAACGGCGGCAACCAAGCATTTAAAGTACTGACCACTGTTACTATTGAAATCCCATCTACAAAAGTTTTAGTTGCATCGGTTGTCATTATCCCCATACCTTTGTTGACCCGACATAAACCTCTGTAACTTGGGTACTGCCGACATAAATTGCTGAAAATGCATTTGATCCTAAATATATGTCAGTCAACGATGACCCGCCACCTCCACCGCCGCCACCGCCACCGCCAGATGCAGGAGGTGTATAGCTTCCTGTAAAACCAAATGGATATAAAGTTGGAGTTGTAAAACCAATGTTAAATCCAAAAGGCGTAATGTTCATTTTAACTGGCCGTTATAGTGACTGACTTTATAATTACACGGCTGTTTGCCGCGAGACTAGTGTTGTCAGCCAAATACATTCCGACTGCGACATACATTGCATTCGGATTAATGACACCCGTCGCTACAGGCTCGATGACTCCTGAACCCACTGTCCTAGCCAGTGACGCTGTAATTGGGCTGGACTGTGTCGGATATTCAGCGTATGAACCTCCTCTAGGCCAACCTTGTGTTGTATATGCGATAGTCCCGGTAGCACTGATAGTGAGCGGAAATTTTATTTGGATTATTGTTTCTGTCGATCCTGACAATGCATACCAGTTACTTAAATACCACTCAACAGTTGTGGTCATCGTCGAGGCGCTAGACAAGTCAGGGACCGTGACCGGTATGTAAAAAAGACTATGTGATTTTATTTTACTCGAATCACGATTAGGAATAATAACCAACTCGTTATCTGAATTCGTGTACGCAAAACTCCCTCTCGCTGATCCAGCATCGACATCATGAGACGTACCATAGACCACCGGACCGCCGCTGTTTTCAGTCAGGTTGCACTCCTTAAACACCAATTGAGTATGATAATTTGCGTTTGAAAAATAATGACTATGCGCGAGAAGTGCCTCGTTGAACAAGCCTGCGTCAGCGTTTACAAAATTTATACGCCCTGCGGTATATGTCTGAGTGCCCGTATCTGCCTGCGGAATTTGCAGTTGCACAAGCTCATAAAAATTAGTTGCTGACGCATCAATGACGTTCCTAGGGCAGTTGGTTGCCGGGATTGATTGGGATCGAGCAACAGGGCCGGGAACAGACAATTCATTCGCATATGGCCACTCTGCAAAATCTGGATTGGTGGCGGCATTAGTCAATCCTGTCCCTGCGTGGAAGTTCAGAGGATCGGCAGAGGTGCCTCCCGCAATCATTGCCGCCTGATCAGAACAGTACGTACTGTTGTTTTTTAATCTAAGCGTAACGTGCGGATTGCTAGCCGCAATAGTAAACATAGCATTTGAGTTAGCATAGGGTAGCGCAATGATATCGCCAAAATGATAACCACTGACTCCACTCGCACTTGCCGCATCAGCGATATAGGCAGAATTATTTGGTGTTTGACCATAGTCAAAATAAAAGGTTATTGAACTGCCTCCCCCAAACAGGACACGTTCGTAATGTATTTGCTGAGTCGTAATTCCACCATGTTGGGTATATGAACTAATTGCATAACCCATATACCGATTTTGGTTATAAATTTCATAAAAACAAGTTGTTCCAAATCTAATATCAGTATATTTAGCAATGCTCGAGTTGTTATTAAGATTAAGTTGGTTGTAAAGTCTTGTACACATCAGATTCGGCAAATAGATGGTGCTTGTAAACACGTTTGAACCAGAGACCGAACTGTCGTTAGTGGGTTTTTCTGCTTCACGAAAATAATATAGGCATCCAGTAAGTGGATAATTGTAGTACTGAAAACTCGTATTAAAACCAACCAAATATGAATTTCGCATATCCATCGGCCCGGGCTGGAAATACGATGCACGGTATGCACTGCTGTTGTGATGAGCCGGGTTAAAAATTAAGCTGTAGTATCCTGAACTCTGCGCGGTCTCGGATGACCATCCGTCCGTGACAGTAATACCTCCTGCTACTTTCCGTCCGGCAACAGACGCACCGCCGCTTGTGACCGAGGAGGTATAAAGGCCCAAAAAATATCGGGCGCTACTGCTCGTAGTCCGCTCTGGAGTTTTGACACACCACTTCAATTGAACTTCAGGATTTGTTGATGCTGTAGTTTGCCCAGAGGATGCGTTCCCTACTTTTTTATATTGATTTGATGCCGCCGCTAAATATGCTATAGCGGCCCCGTTAGGATCTCTACGGGTAGACGCTAATCCAGTTGTCGAATACTTTCCGGCAACAAACATAAAACGATTATCCCAACCACAGTCGAAATCACTGGTATTAGAAACCATAAATAAGTTAACAGTTCTAGCAGTGCCACCTGCATGAGTGAACGCATCAGTGGGCATCGTAACGCCATTACCATTAAACAAATAACGGTAGTTATCAGTTTGACCAATTACGGTATTCAGAGAAGAAGCAGTCCCTCGTACATTCCAAGTAGAACTACTCCACCAAAACGAATCTTGTTCTCCCTTGATGCGAATTTCGTCACCAATCTCCAAACCCAGAGGATTAGAAGTTGACGTATTAAATACTTCATCCAACCCAAACGGATTACTATATGTTCCTGTTTTTGCTGTGCCAGTAGTACCATGACAAACATCATCCGTACCATTAAAACCACCGCCTAAACATGGATCAAACCAGTAAACTGCCACTACAGATGTTCCTCAAAAGTTTGAAGCCAAGCCATTACCATTGCAGAAGAAATAGACTCATCATTACTTATCTCTTCATAAGTTTCTCCGTTAGGAGGATTTACGTCGATGACTCCGTGTAGTTTTGTGATTCCTCGAGACGTACTAACTACTGAATTGTGTTGAATTGACGCCACGTAGCTTGGATTACCCGATTCAAAAATATCTTCAATCATTGTATTTATCATGAGTTTTCCTAGGTAACGAAATAAATAGTATTCGAGTCTGGACTACCGGGCAAAGAACTTACTACTTCAATACGTCTTTGAGCATTTGAAGTAACTAATGTGCCTGTCGTATTAGGTAATGTAGAAGTAATGTTTCCGCTAAAATCCGAGTGAGCAGGTGATTGTAACCGTGCGTAGTGCGCGTTGCTTGACTCACAGTACAAGTCTATGTATGACTGTGTTCCACCATTCTTTATTGAGATAGCACCGCTTGAAATAGCAACGCCATCACTACCATCAATTTGAATCCCTGAAGAAGTCGTTTCAAGCTTTTTAGAATTATTGTAGTATAAGTCAACAGATGAATTTGGATTAAATTCTGCCATTGTTTCAGAGCTAGTTTCAACTGTAACGCTCTGTGAACCCTGATTTCCTGATTGTAGTCGTAAATCTCCTCCAGAAATAATGGATGCAATATTCAAAGAACCATTATAATTGAATGTAAAGTCATCACTAGCTCCAAAAGACAATTGATTTGCGGTTGGAGCATTACTAAAATCACCAAGTTTTATATTTTTACCGTTGGCATCTAAATCACCGCCTAGTTGTGGTGTGGTGTCTTCAGATACATTCTGTAATGCAGAGTTTGCTGTTGTGCCTTGTGCGGCTGTAGCATAGTCTGAAGAGTCAAACGCCTTTACTTGTGCAAGGTTAGTGACTTCTGAATCCATCAATGCGCCAGCGGCAGTTACATTTGTGGCATCTGTTACATCAGCGGAGGCCTCTATACCATCTAGTTTCGTGTGATCTGCATCCGTAAATACATTTGAATCTGATGCTGACTCTACAAGAGTTCTAATCTCTGCGGCAGTTTGGTCTGCGGTTGCAGAAGCCTCAATGCCGTCAAGTTTTGTGCCGTCAGTAGCTACGTCTCTACCGTCTACTGTTCCAGTAATGACAATATTGCCAATAGTTGTAACATTACCTAGTGAGGCGACTCCTGACGTATTTAAAATACCTGTTACTGTAGCTCCACCACTTGTTGTTTCGAGTTTTTTAACGTCATTATGATAAAGCGCAACTCCGGCATCTGGAGTAGCAATAAGCATATCTTCTAAGCCATTAGCATTTGTGACTTTGAAAGTATCTGCTTTAACGGTAAGATCACCAGAACCTGATTCAGCAATGGTTGACGCTGTTGAGTCTGCTGAAATAACTAAACTACCTTGACCGCCTCCAGTTCCAAATCTAGCTTGGTCATTATTACCAAAAACAATGTTATTACCGTTAGTATCTAAGTTTCCACCAAGTTGAGGAGTAGTGTCTTCGGATACATTTTGTAGTGCAGAAGCTTGTACCTGAGAGTCAACATAAGTCTTTGTGGCGACATCTTGGGCAGAAGTAGGGTCACCTATGTTTGTTATTTTATTTGTCTGACCATCAAGCTCTCCTCCAAGTTGAGGAGTAGTGTCGTTTACAATATTAGCATTAATGCTTGCCGCAGAGTTAGCGGCTTGAGTAGCTGAAGATGCGGCGGCAGTAGCAGAGGCGGCGGCTTCTGCGGCTTTCTGTGTAACGGTGTTAACAGTTGTGTCTGTGCTTGAATCGCCAGAGCCACCTGTGCCACGAAAGATAGCCATTCACATCTCCAGTTTATCGAATAAGGTAGGGAGCCACAAGGACTCCCTAGGGTTACTTAGGAATTAAATACCAAAGTAAGGGCTGACTCAGGACGTAAAACCTTTACGCCATACAGAGTGTCTGCAGTGAACAAGTCACCAAGATACTCTTGTTTGTATTGAGTCTGGGTACGGACACCCATTTGCTCTGCAAATACCATAGCGTCTCGATGACCTAGGATACCTGCTTTCAACTCGCCGCCTGCAGAGTTAGCCTGTGCAGTTTCGACAACTGGGCAGTTAGTTGAGACAAAGATGTCGATACCGTACAATGAGCCAATGTTACCATTGACTGTTGGCTGACCAGAAACAAAATCTGCAGAATTGTAACGAGTAATTCCACGGATAGTCTGTACAACTGATGGAGGAACTACGAGGAAACGTTGATCCATAGGAACATCGTTATCGTCAAGCTCCTTGATTGCCTCACGGAAACCATCATCGGTAAAAACATCAGCCGCCGCAACAGTATCAACAGCGTATGCTGTCAAGTTTGTTGATGTGTCCATGTAAAACGAGTTACTATGAACATAATCTGCACCATCAGAGTCACCGAAGGACTTTGTCAGGGTAAACAAATCAGTATCGGCTTGTTTTGCAAGAGCATACCCAGCATCTGATGTGTAGAACTGACGTAGTGAGGTCAGTGCCTGTACATCTGTAATATCTTCGATTAAACGAGAATATTCAAAATGCTTGTCAATTGCAACTTGAACTTCTGACTCAGTAGCCGCGATTAGGGTTACTTGAGTTGAAGCCGCCTTAGCAGATGCATCACCACGAGTAGGCTTAGGGATGTGAACTACATCTCCTTTTTTGCCTGTCATGGGCATACGGTTTACAAGATTGGCAAGAACGAGAGATTTCTCGTATGCCGCTATAATTTCGTCAGACCAAATCTCGGGGATAAAAGTAGCCGCCGTAGTATTGGTGACGTGATTAGTACCAAGTGCCATAATTTAGCTCCTTAACGCTATTTGACACGACCCTCAGCATATGCAGTCATAATTTCATTACTTAATGATTGGTAACGCTTTGGATCAGTTTGCATAAGTTTAATAATATCAGCACGACGATAGATTTTTCGACTTAATGCTTCCCCTGAACCTTTTGCATTGCCAGTAGAAGCAGACTTTAATTGGCGTTTGCGATCAGTTTCTTGCATTTCTGCTGTTTCTTTAACAAGATTCTGACGTTCTTTCCACGTTGTTAAAAGTTCATCAGCCGCATCATAATCAAATTGATCATTTGCTCTGTTAAATAACTCTATACGAACACTTGATTTTGATACCCATTCTTTAAAATCATCTGCCGTAACAATGTCATTAAAGTCAGGATGGGCTGTTTGAAGCCTATTAATAATTTCATGTTGCCGCATATTGCGGGAAATTTCTTCAACAGCTTTTATTTTAGGATGGTTAGCAAATTTGTGTTCAATATATTTATCAGGATCTTCAAAAATGTCGAGTTTTTCTTCGTCTTGTTGTGGGCTATTGGCCTTGTCAAGCTGAGTCTTAACGAAATCATCTACAATTTTTCGGAGTTCTCCAACTTCAGAAGATTGTTTTCCTAAAAGTTTTTCTGCCTCTTGATGCATCTGGACAATATCTTTAATGTCCTTACCCTGATATTTTTCAGGAATATCATCTTCTTCTTCGGCTTGTTGTACTTCTTCTGGCTCTGCTGGTTGTTCCTCTTCAGGAGCCTGCTCTTCTTCTAAAGGTGTAAAGTCTTCCCCATCTTGTAGTTCTTCGGGACTAACATCTAGTAATCGTGCCATATTTTAACTCCGTGCTAGAATAGCATTATGGAAATAATTATACTTTAGCGGCTCTTTCGTGATCCTTAGCCCACGCATCGTCGGCACCGGGCCATCCAGTACCTTTGAAATGTGAAGACACACTCGAGATTATCCGCTGTGCGGTGTGACCACATTCAAGACAAGTTGTAAATTCGTCTTCAGAATCTACCCATTGTTCTTCAATGTAACCACAAGTTATACATTTGAAATCATATCGTCTAAGCATCCTCAGACTCCATGTCAATTGCATTTCTTATTGCTGTTTCAAATCGCGTAACATTCGTTAAAATGTTAAGCTGACCTTTAACAAAAAATAAATCTTGTTCGTTTTTAATTTCTTCAATATTGTATGAGTCTACTAACTGTTGAGACTCTTCAACAAATTGTTTCCACCCATCGTGTAAAAACAAATCTAAATAATTTTCATAATATTTATCGTCTTCAGGACTCAATAGAGTTTCTCCCGTTATTACTTTTTAATATTATATCATACTTTTATCAATTTGTCAAGTATTTTATTGACTCATTTGTTTTTCAACAATTTCTTCTTTACTAGCAATTTCACGTTCTTTAAGAATTAACTTAGCTAGTTCAATCCGTTGTTTAAAATCAGTATCTTCTGGAGTTCCTATCTTTCCTAATGTCTCAACAGGAAGTAGCTCTGTTTCAACAGAGTTTTGTTGTACCCTAGAAATTACCTCTGCGGTCTGTGCTTGAATATTTTCTACGGTTGCTTGTTTCTGCGCCATTTCCATTTGCATCGCTTGCTGTTGTACTTCTTGTGCTTGTGGATTTGGTTGATTAGCTTGACGCAATCCCTCAATAATTTGCTCTCGATTACTAAGATTCATATTGTCAACAATAGATTCAATTAGCATCGGATACATAGGAGATTCAGGAGACATTGTTTGTAACAACTGGACAAGTTGTGTAACTTCATATTCTCTAGCAATAATACCTAAAGAAGAAGATGGAACAAATTTAAAATCTTGAACTGGATACGTATCAGGACTAAATTGCATATAACGATGAGCAACTTTAGATACAAACGGCAACAAGAAAGCTTCTTGGAAATTAATTAATGTACGCTTGTGACGTTTGATAATGGCTCCTAATGACATGGAAATACCCGCGGCTGTGGCATCTCCATTAATACTGCCGGGAATACCTGCGGCATCAATTGCCCCCGTTGCCATTTGCACCATTTGTTGTAAAGCGGCAGATTGATTAAATGTGTTAGAGTCAAGAGTTCCAAATCTGAACGGCTGTAAGACTTCTGATGGATTGCCATTCGTAAGGATGGCCTTGCCGGGTCTAACTTCCAACTTGCTTCCACGAGGAAGACGTGAAGCATCAACAGCAAGCATAGGATGTACAGTAAGCGCAAGCCCGTCAATTCTTGCGCGTAGTTCTGTATCAAGGGCTTTTTGTGCATTATAACCTTTTTCGCAAATACCGCGTCCCCAAAAACGAGACGGGACAACATCCCATGGAAATGCGATAACCGGACGATCTTGCATCATATAAGGATTTGTTGTCGCTTTTAATAAAATACCATTGTTTGCAATAACAACAATTGCTTCAGTATACTCACTGTCTTCATCTCCGTCTTCTAATAAATCACTTGGAACTAATCCATAGTATTTTGTTAGACGAATTTTATCATCCGCATACATAGTTAAATCTTGATCCGGCTCAAGATCTACATCGGATGCCGCTTGAGTAATTTCAACATTATTGTAAACACCCTGCTCTTGCAGTTTAATTACCTGATGCATTGGAACAAACTCATCAATTGCAACGCCTAATGCTTCATCAATAGAAGTAGCAACAGGGTCAATTAAAAAGTTTTGTGGCATTACTGGACGTAATTTAAATATAGTTTTAGTTTTTTCTTCAACACCAACCGCTTGCATTGCTCCGTCCATTACTGGGCGTGTTGCAGGAGTAAACTCGGTTGTTTCCTCTGCAATAATTTCTCCAATGCCTGTGCCAAAAACAGCGGAGTTTAACAAACATTCAGCAATACTTTTGCGAGCCGAAACAAATGTTAAATCTTCATACAGTTGATTACGTATAAATTGAACATCAACTTTTTGGGAATCTTGAAAGTCGTCTTTAATATCAAACCATTTTCCACGACCAAATGTTGCTTCTTCAACTTCAGCTACGGCTGACTCTACTGCTTGTTGAAGCGCAGGGCTAATTATACGAGATCGTTCAGACATTCTTAACGAATCTTCAGAAGACCAAATGCCTCGCCATAGTCGATAATATTCATCAAACTTGTCTTGATAGTTTGACTCAAAATGATCGCGCCATTGGTTGCATTTATGTACAACCCATCCTTCCAGTGTATTTGATAGATCATCAAAGTTTTCGTATTGCATTTTAATATCCTGCTACTGGGTCTAATATTTCAAATTCATCTTCTTCGTAGTCATAATAGTATGCTACTTTAGCAAGTTGATCTATATAAGCAAGTGCATCAACTAAATCATCATGCACTAAATGATTTGGAAATTGAAACAATTCATCTAAAAATTGTGAGTTCCATTCTCCTTCGTTTAAAGTTATTTGACCATGTTCAAAACGTCCCTGTAAGCCCCAAACAATCCGGTCTGTTTTTTTCTTATTTCCATGCGTAAGTTCTTCAACCCGAAAAAATCTTTGGCTAGCTTTCATAATATCTGTGAGATAAGGAAGCACTGCATTTTTTAATGCGCCTTTTTCAATACCAACAGATACGGGTTTATAGAATGCAACAGCATCAAATATTTTTTTTGCTGTTTTTTTAATATCCCAACGTCCGTGAATAATCTCAGCTACCCACCAACCTTCTTCACTGACCTTAACCACAGCAATGGCTGTTTCATCAAGTTTTTTATTTTTACTTTTGGTTGCTGATTCCACATTTGCAAAACCCGCAAGATCCACCGCAATGTAGTAATCACCAGAATCAGGCTCATCTTTAGAAAACTGTACCCAATCTTCTTTGAAGATTTCAGAACCCATTGCTTCAAACGATGCCATAAACTCTTGTCTGAAGGCGTAGGAAGACATACTTCGTTTAGCAGTGTCAATTTCTTTCGGGTCAAGTAAAGGATTGTCGTAAGACGTAAAATGCCAAGATTTAAATCCTTCATCCTCTCCCAGATTGGCATAGGTATAGAGTTCATAAAAATGATTTCTTCCCATTGGCGTCCCAATAAATAACGCCTGTCCTTTTTGGTCGGCAAGTGCAGGTCTTAAAATTTGTTCCCATACTGACGGCTTCATATCAGCATACTCGTCCATAACAAGAAACTTGAGTGATACGCCACGCATAGTTTCTGGACGATCAGCCCCTTTTAAAGATATGATGCAACCATTAATCAGGGTAATTTGTAAATTATTAATATGAGAGCTTTTAATTACTGGATGCGCTAACTCTAACAGAGTAGACCACATAATGTCTCGGGCTTGTCCCTGCGTAGGCGCAACATAAAACACATGCCCACGATCAGTTTGTAATCCATTAATAATTAGTAGCCATGCCGCTAATCTAGACTTACCTGTACGTCGCCCTGCCGCTACAATTTTGAATCGAGTCTTGTCTCCAAATACCTCCTGTTGCCACGGAAGTAATTCAACATTAAGCTCCACGCATCATCTCTACAAGTTCTTCAGAGCGTCTACCAACCTGACGATACCATTTTGAATTTACCATTTCGTCAGCGGCTTTTTGATAGTCACCTTCGTTAATAGCCTTCAACATATTTTTAAATTTACTAAGACGATTTCGGCCTAGATTAAATGCCATGTTGACAAGAACTCTTTGCGCTGTTGGTGTCTGCCCCGCAAAGTTTAATACAAGGTTACAAGCATCAGAGTATGCAACGTTGCAGTCTTTATGAAACACATCTAATATACGTTCATCTGTTACCGGAGTTCCTACAGGCCAAGAATATTCCATATCATCTTCTGTAACCATATGACCAATACCAAATGTTGGATAGTTTTCAGAACACAAATAAATTTCTGCTACATACCCTTCATGACGAATCAAGTCTTCTTTTACAATTTCAATTAATTCATCTTTCGTCATCAATTATCTCGCCTTCGATAATGTTTGGTTCTGGTGTGATTGTTGTATCGCTGCCTACACCCGTAATAGTAATTGAAACAGCAGAACGTCCTGCATTGTTTTTATCTTTTTCAAAATAACTAACAGGCAACATTCTATCCATCAACAATTTCCACGCCGCCGCTTGATTTTTATGCTCATCGTTTAATGCCGCACTCATAATACTATCTAATACCTTTTGAGATCGTGGACTAGCTAACAAACGAGCTTTAAACTCATTGATTGCCGCCGCATCTCCGGGAGGTCTGCCACGTTTTACTCTATTGCCACCTTTTTTTGACTCAACAAGACTTTTAGGGGGTCTTCCACGCTTTTTTGGTTGAGTATTCTCAGTCATTTTGCTGTACTCTTTAGTTATCTTAAGAGTTATTATCTATATGATTATAATTTATAGTATATAATTTTCTCTTGCATTGCTATTTAGTATATAGTATAGCATACTTTTAAGGATTTGTCAAGATATATTTTAATTAACAGTGCATATTCCTTTCTTCAGCGGGTCTCAACATAATGTTGTGTTCCTCCGCAGAGCAATTTTTATTATATAGATCAAAGTACTTATAACAAAATAGACTAATAGTATTTATCTATTAAATAAACTCTATTTATTATTATTTTTTATAGTTTTAAATTGACTTTTTTTGTGTCTGAGCAGGTACTATACAAAATTGAGTACACGTGCGCCCTCCCCCGCCCTCTTTATACCGGCGCGATCCTGTACAGAACTCGCGAGAGTGTGTATCGAGAAAGCACCCACATAGATCTTTTTTGTACCCTACAAAAGACAGCTACATTCGTTCAGCAATTGAACGGGAACTTTTTCCGATCTAGGCAGTCTTAATAATATGTCGAATCGAATCGGCATCGTTGCGGGATCGAATGCCCGTTGTTATTTAAC
>Ga0209348_1000186_pt1 | contig 36379 bp, 22 predicted proteins | sample ETNvirenome_2_30_FD_184065 | JGI IMG/M metagenome (GOLD analysis project Ga0209348, IMG submission 184065) | Marine viral communities from the Pacific Ocean - ETNP_2_30 (SPAdes) (version 2) | ecosystem: Environmental > Aquatic > Marine > Oceanic | place: Pacific Ocean | collected 2013-06-22 | reverse complement strand
GAGTAAACAAACAGGAAAGCACATGATTGAAGGAGTTGTATTAACACTTGTATTGATGACCTTTTGTATAGGTTCAGCAATCGGTATCGTAAACTATGGAACAAAGGGTAGGTTCTTTTAATGGCGGTTTATAACGACTATGAGATTCGTATAAACATTAATCAGTTGATTGAGAAGAGGATCCCTTGTTGTGATCTTCTTCATCCTGATCATTGTTTAACAGAGAAGCAAGTGGCAGAGATAGCCCATGATGTAAGAATGGATATAGATCTACATCCTATCTACAAGCAAGTAGATAAACATATCATGGCATACTGTGAAGCAGCTGGTATTGATAATTCTGACCATTGGGTTGAAGAGAAACTACTTGATCTTCCTGATGAGGAAGGCATCTCTTTTGAATAGTTAAGAGAACATTATGGCAATATATAAGAATAACAGGATTGTTATTGATCTCACTGAGTTAGTTGAATGTCGAGCACAAGTCACTGGGCAAGAACTATCTGAGTATGAAGTTGAACAGATAGCGTCTGCATTACAGCATACACTTACATGGGATAGTTTATTCTTTATGGTAGATACTGCAATACTTGATTTTGTCGGTATGAACCCAGTTGAGTATGGCAGTGAAATGAATGAGTCATGGTTATTGGAGATCGAGCGTAACAAGAAGAAGTTTAAGATGGTAGATTTAAAAGGAGGTTCATGGACTATTCAAGTGCCACAGCGGATAAAGGAGTAAAGTCTTATCACATTTACTTTGAGGATAAGTGTTTGTTTAAGAACTTAACTGAGGATGAGTTTGATTTGATATGGGCGAAGTTATATCGTTCGTATCATACAGATAGTGTGTCGTTTGTTTCTTGTATTGGGGATGAATGTAAGTTGGAGGAGCAGAGTTATTAATGCACTCACTTGATCATATTGAACACTATACTAAAGCATGGATTGATCATTTACAGGAACCTACTGAGAGTGGGGTATCTAGATGTCCTTACGCAAAGAAGGCCACTCACAGATATAGAAAGGTACATGACTATCACTCTGCATATGACTTCTGGGAAGCAGTGTCAGAGGAGTGTGATAAGTTCAATGGCGATTATGATGTCGTACTTGTGGCTGCTGCAACGAACAATCAGCATATAGATGATCAGATACTGGGTGGAGGAGTTGATGCAATTAATACTTTTTTAAATAAGAAAGCACAGGGTCTATGGCTCGTGTTTAAGTATGACCATGTGTTTACCATTGTTATGATTCAAAAAATTTCTTTTTTAGACGACGCATCGAGGGTTCTGGAGAGTAAGGGTTACTACAACCGTTATAACAATCAACAGATGGAGAAGGTCGTTTATGGGCGTAGAAGATATCGGGAGAAGTTAGATGGAGTGTAAGAACCTACCGAATCACGGATACGTTGAAGGAGTTCTAAAAAAATCCGAACGTGAGTACCTCTGGAGCTTGATTGGAGATCTCGATGGTTTAACAGAGAAGAACTATGGAATGAAGGTATCTGTTCAAAAGCAATTAGAAGATAAGGATAACTACTTTACCAATAACGTATTGATGCCATATGTTCAAGCGTATGTGAATACCTATGGGATACCGTTTCTAACGAATACTACTCATAGTCACGACTTATGTTTGAATCGCTTCTGGGCTAGGATATCTAAGGACGGAGACTATCAAAGCATACACGATCATCAAAGTGTGTTTACGTTTGTAATCTGGTTGAAGATACCTTTTGACGGAAACAAAGAAAGAAACATACAACCAAACTTCCGCCCAGAATCAGGGGACTTCTGTTTAGTGTATACAGATACAACTGGTCAAATACTCAAGAAGAACTGGATACTGACACCAGAATTAGAAGGAACAATCATAGTTTTCCCAAGCCGTATAAATCACATTGTATACCCTCACTTTTCAACAGATGACTATCGGGTTGCAGTAGCTGGAGATGTGTCGTTATCAAGTCACAACCCGCTCAACGAGATATAGAGTAAAAACACTTTTGTATAGATAGAAACATAATGAACTTACAAGAAACAATGCAAATTGATCTCGATGCAGGGACAATTGAATTGCTATACGAATCAATTCAGTTCCGCCTCGAAAACGACAATCACTTAATGTATCATCCCGACATTCGCAAAGACTTAGAAGACTTGTTGGCAGAATGGGAAGATGAGTACGTTTAACGTCTATATTGGCGACAACCTTATCATGGAATCAATTCCAGATACTGACATTAAACATAAGCTAGAATATATAACCGAGTATTTCAAACACTACCCTGATGATGATCTTCGTAAAGAAGAGATAAAGGTGATCAAAAATGAAAATTAAAAAGATTAATCCACCCAACTATGGTTTTCTAGATGTGACACTGGAGAAGAATCATACGGATTTTCTGTATTCATTAATCGAGAAGTATGAGCCAAAAGAATCACAACAGCAATGGATGCTGATAGATGATAACAATAGGTTCCAAAAAGAAGTTTTAAATGAAGTAGTAAAAGAATATGTTAAAGAGTGGGGCTTTCCACATAAACTTAAAACAACTCATATACACGACCTTACCTTTCAGAAGTTCTGGGTCAATAAGACAGGAGTAGGAGAATATCATTCATTACACAATCATGATGCAGTGTTCTCTTTTGTAGCATGGTTGAAGATACCTTCAGTTGCAGAAGTAGAACAGAAAGTTATGAATACCATGCACCCAGAGGCAGGCGACTTCATACTTACCTATAATGACATCATAGGCAAAACTCGTAAGGTTAACTGGAAACTAGAGAAACAATATAACGAGGGACACTTACTAATATTTCCAAGTGACTGCTATCATGCGGTTTACCCCCACTTCTTGACAGACGAAAAGAGGATATCTGTTGCTGGCGACATCGCAATCAACAGTATGGCTTTGAAAGAAATAAATGATCACGGAATGTTACTAGGCCCCTGTAATAGTCAGGAGTTCCTCTAATTTCTTGACTATATAATAAGACACTGGACAGATTGATTGATCGGTGTTATACTTACTATGTACTGATTACATGTTATGGCAAAAGGATTTACAGTAAAAGCAAAAGCTCCGAAGACTAAAAAGGTCGAAGACGATTTTAATCTAGAGGAAGCGAAAGCATTAGCAAAAGGTAAAGCAATAGTTTTCTGTCTGCCAGGTAGAGGAGTATCTTATATTTTCTTAAAGAACTTCGTTCAACTATGCTTTGACCTTGTACAGAATGGATCTAGTATCCAAATCTCACAAGATTACTCATCAATGGTTAACTTTGCAAGATGCAAGTGCCTTGGTGCAAACGTATTAAGAGGCCCAGACCAGATTCCTTGGGATGGTAAACTAAAATATGACTACCAACTATGGATTGACTCAGATATCGTATTCGATACAGAGAAGTTCTATCGTTTAGTATGGATGCAAAAGGATATTGCAGCTGGTTGGTACTGTACAGAAGACGGAAAGACAACATCTGTTGCACATTGGTTAGAAGAAGAGGACTTTGCAAAGAATGGTGGAGTGATGAATCACGAAACTATCGAATCTATCTCTCGTAGACGCAAGCCTTTCACTGTTGACTACACTGGATTTGGTTGGTTACTCGTCAAACATGGTGTATTTGAGCACAAAGAGATGAAATATCCTTGGTTCGCACCAAAAATGCAAGTCTTTGACTCAGGAGAAGTCCAAGATATGTGTGGAGAAGACGTATCTTTCTGTTTAGATGCAAAAGAAGCGGGTATGGAGATCTGGTGTGATCCTAAAATCCGTGTTGGTCACGAAAAAACAAGGATAATCTAATGGATGTCAAGTACAAAGTAGTAGAATTGGGAACTTCTGGCTGGTGCGTCAACGATCCTAAGTTAGATGTAGGTCTTACTAAGGAACAGGCACAAGTCAGATTGGAGTTTTACCTTGAAGAAGGTATCTCTCCAGACCGATTACGGGCTCAGATTGATAAATAAAAAGAAAAAGGTTAAAAGATGGCAGATTCAGATCCAAAATTAGCACCCCATAACGTAGTAAGTGCTGGTTTCGCTAGTGGAAGTGTTAAAGGACAGTATGATGTGAGCGCTCAAGCACGCAAAAAAGCTGCTGCAAACACAAATGATAAGCAATCTCCATTAGCTGCTGGTTAGAAATACATAAAAATTAGTTTCAAGACCCTCCAAAAGGGTCTTTTTTTGTGTCTAAATACATAATGATAATAATATTGTCTAAAATGAAGCTAAAGAACACTCCATTTGGCGGTTTTAAAGATGGTTTTATTGAAAAACCAGAGGAAGATGACACAATTTTGCGTGAAGTTGTGGGTGATGACGCTAATGACAAGAAAAGAAAACAAAATCTAAGTGAATAATGGCTAGCATTGACCAGAGTAGAGCATCAAGTAAAGGATTTAGTGACATCAGCCTGTCTTTTTCAAGGCATCCTGTCACTAATGACGTAGCTATTCTTGTCGATGAGGACGCAATCAAGCGTTCTGTAATGAATTTGGTAAGAACAAAGGTCGGAGAGAGATTTTATAACCCACTTTTGGGTAGTAGGATTGAAGATCAGATGTTTGAGATAGCTGGAAGTGATGCAGCTATGGAATTAGAGGATGACATTGTTCTTTTATTAGATAACTTTGAACCTAGAGTTGCAAATACTCAAGTAAAAGTGGTATATCCAATGGATAGTAACTCTTTAATTATAGAAATCGGATACGATATAGTTGGAATCACTGCTCCACGACAACAAATAGACTTCATCCTACAATCAACTAGAATATAATGTCTTTCAACCAGTTTACAAACTTAGACTTCGCTGCTCTAAGACAACAAATTAAAGATTACCTTCGAGTAAACAGTGATTTTGCTGATTTTGACTTTGAAGGATCGAACTTTTCGACCTTGATTGATCTTTTAGCTTACAATACTTACATAACCGCTTACAATACTAACATGGCGGTTAACGAATGTTTCCTTGACAGTGCAACTTTGCGTGAAAATGTGGTTTCACTTGCTAGAAACATAGGTTATGTACCAAGATCTGCCAGATCTGCAATGGCAACCATCAATTTTAGTGTTGACTTGGGAACTAACGACACAAGAATCGTAACTTTGAAGGCTGGACAGGTTGCATTAGGTAATCAAGTCGGTGGATCTTACATTTTTTCCATTCCAGACGACTTTGTTGCTACAACTGGTGACAACAATGTTGCTATTTTCAATAATTTGAATGTTTACGAAGGAATTTACCTTCAAAAAAGTTTTCAGATTGATTATTCTCAGCCAAATCAAAGATTTATTCTTCCAAATGCGAATATTGACACAACTTCTATCCGTGTAACCGTTACTTCTACCACATCTGAGATCTATACGCTCTATGATAACATTTTAAGAGTAGATGCTGAGTCAAAATTGTTCTTAATCCAAGAAATTGAAGATGAACACTATGAAATTTTATTTGGAGACGGAATTTTAGGTAAAAAACCGCCTTCTGGAGCGATTGTAAATGTAAGTTATATTGTTTCAAATGGAAGAGCTGGAAATGATGCTAAGAATTTCTCATTTATTGGAATTTTAGAAGATGATAGGGCATTATCAATAACATCAGGTATCTCAGTAATCCAAACTGCGAACAAAGCTTCAATGGGAGACGATATTGAAGATATCAGTTCAATCAAATACCTAGCACCTCGTATATACTCCTCACAATACCGTGCAGTAACGGCAAGTGACTATTCTGGTATCATTCCATTCGTATATCCTAACGTCGAGTCTGTGACCGCCTACGGTGGAGAGGAGTTAGATCCTCCTGAGTTTGGAAAAGTGTTTATTTCCATCAAACCTAAGAATGGTTCGTTCCTTTCACAGATTACGAAAGACGATATCTCTAGACAACTCAAACAATATTCAATCGCTGGTATCAAACCAGAAATTATTGACCTTAAGTATCTTTATGTCGAAGTTGATACTTCTGTTTACTATAACAGTAACTCAGTCTCAGATACAACCGAATTAATTACATCTGTAACCAAAGCCTTAACTTCATATTCTAGATCATCTGACATCAACGACTTTGGTGGTAGATTCAAGTACTCTAAAATTGTTGGATTGATTGATGCCTCTGCGAGAGGTGTTACTTCTAACATTACAAAGGTAAAAATGAGAAGAGATCTCATTCCTGAGTTCAATACCTTTGCAACTTATGAACTTTGCTATGGAAATGCTTTTTATGATCAACCAAATGGATATGGAATACGTTCTACAGGATTTTCAGTCACTGGTATAGACGGAACTCTGTATCTTGGTGATATTCCTACAGCTGGAACTAGTTTTGGTAAAATTGTCTTCTTCAAACTTGTAAATAACCTTCCTCTAATCGTTAAGAATGATGCTGGGACTGTAGATTATGTTCATGGAGAGATTAATTTAGATGTGGTAAATATATCAGGGTCTACTTTAGCAAATGGTCTAATTGAAGTAGAGGCAATACCAGATTCCAATGATGTTATTGCACTTAAAGACTTGTACTTACAATTAGACGTTACAAACAGCACAGTTGATGCACTTCCCGATGTTATATCATCTGGTGAAAATACATCTGCTACTTCTTACGTCACAACATCTAGTTACGCTAGCGAATCAATCTACACAAGGTAAATGACAGATATTAAAAGAGTAAAAATCTCTCATGTCATAGAATCTCAGATTCCAGAATTCATAAATCAGGAATCACCTCTTTTTGCGAGCTTTTTAAACCAATATTACGAATCACTAGAACACAAGTCTGGTACGGTTGACCTAGCAAACAATTTACCTGAGTATCGAAAGGTAGGAGCCTTCAATGCAGAGACTCTAACTGCATCAACGACTCTTACTAATGATGTTTTCGCTGGTGCGAGAACAATAAAGGTAGAATCAACTGTTGGGTGGCCAGACACCTATGGGTTATTGAAGATTGATAATGAGATCATCACATATACTGCTAAGACCGATACATCCTTTACTGGGTGTGCTAGAGGATTCAGTGGTATTGATCAAATATCAAAAGAAGACGATGCTGAGTTCTTAAACTTCCAAATTAGTAGCGCTGAACAACATGTAACTGGTGCAACAGTAACTAACTTAAGTAATCTTTTCCTACAGGAGTTTTTTACAAAATTTAAAACAGAATTTTTACCTGGCTTTGAGAATAGAAGTTTTGTAAGTGGAACATCTGTCACAAATGTTCTAACTAGGGCAAAAGACTTCTACATGTCGAAGGGAACAGACTCTTCATATCAGATTCTCTTCAAACTTCTCTATGGAGAAGACATCGAGCTTTTAAAACCGATTGAACAGACACTCGTACCGTCTGCAAACGTATATTTCCAAACTAAACACGTTCTACTTGAAAACTTATTTGGGGGACAACCCTTAGAGTCTATTGGTAACTTCCTATATCAAAATGTTGCTGGTATTGGTACTGTAAGTGCTTCAATATACAATGTCGAGTATAGACCAATCAATAATATTGATTTCTATGAGATGTCTCTCGACTCAACATCATTTGACGGTACTTTTCAAGTGCCTGGTAAAACAAAAGCTCTAGAAGCAACAGATGAGGGTGCAACAAGTATAGTTGTTGACTCTACAGTCGGATTTGGTCAAAGTGGAACACTATTGGTAAGACCTAGAACAGGTGATAACCTACTTACTATCTCATATACAGATAAAACAGTAAACCAGTTTTTAAACACTAGTGGTATTAGCACTTCTTTGGTTTTTGGTGCAGATATACTTGAAAATAAACTTGCATATGCTTATGCTGGTTTTGGTCAAACATCTTTAATAGAATTCAGACTTGTAAACGTAATTGATGATGTAGATACATCTGATTCTACCAATATGCAAGTTGATGATAGTCTTAAGCTTCTTTCTTTTGGTAGAGACTTAGGCGATAGACCTCAATTCAACAACTGGATCTATAACATACCATCTAGTCATAATATATCTGATATTAATCAGGTAAACGTCAATACTTTCCGAATTAATCTTTTTGATTCGATTATCTTCTATATTGATGAGGAACTAATCATCAAAAACCAATTTGGAGATCAAGCGATTATCATAGTTAAAGACATTGAGTATGATGCCACTAACCTTTCCAAGATTTACGCAAATACCATTGTTGTACAAACACAAACAACAATTCCTTTCAATCCAACAGTCATTACGAAGACTGTTACTAAGGCTAAACATAACTCCGATTACTTTGATGGTGTAGATGCTTTTCCTGTTGGTATTCAAAACAGTTACTTAGATAAAGACGAAGAATTCTTCTATGTTACATCATCTGGTCTTCCAAACTATCCAATCTTCGCAACTGACAATAAGGTATTTGTAAAAACCGACACAGTGGAGGCCAGAGACGGTTTTGGGACACCAATACTCGGTGGTGGGTTTACTTATACCATCAGATCGTTTGACCCCGCCTTTGACCCCAATGCCTCCACAGTAAGCACCTTAAATCACAACTATGTAACTGGAGATAAGATCTATTGGAACAATACAACCAATAGTGGTATAAGCACTGGTATATACTTTGTAACTGTAATTAACCAAACTGAATTTTATCTTTCATATAGTGGTTCTGATGTATTTGCTAAGAAGTACATTGCAGCTAGAATAGGAACTCTTGGTCAGTACATCTATAAGTCAGGATGGGAAAACAAAACACTCAAAAACCAAAAAATACTAAGAAAGTATCCTAACTACAAACAAAGAAATCTATTTGATGATCCGAACAAGAGAGATGTCAATAACAGAGCTGTAGGATTGTTGGCAAATGGTGTAGAGATATTTCCACCAACTGTTTTTGATGAACAGATCTTCCACGGTAACATCACAGAGATAAAAGTAACAAATCCAGGCCAAGATTATGATGTCATCACAGGACCTCCACTCGTCATTAACGATTCACAAGGTAGTGGCGCTGTTGCTTATGCTAACGTATCTGGATCATTCAGAGAAGTTAAATTGGTTGCTCCTGGCATCGGATATCAAGAAAAACCCAAGATTACTGTTAGTGGTGGTAACGGAACTGGTGCCGTCCTTGAGTCTAACCTAGTCAGAGGTAAGATTGTTGCAAACTTCAAGGCAGATGGCACGGCTGTTGATACATTTGATGAAAGTGTTACCTTCCCAGAAAACCATAACTTTGAAGTAGGTGAAGCTATCGTATATGACTCCAGAGGTAACACTCCTATCGTCAATATCATTGACGGATCAACTTACTTTGCTGGTGTGGTCAATGAAAAGACAATCAAGTTACATAATACATCTGAAGATGCTAAAGCTGGTATTAATACTGTTAACATTGGAAATATAAGTTTCGGTTTTCATAAGTTTACCTCACTTAATGCTAAAAATACGATAACTAGGATTTATGTCAAGAATCCTGGCTCTGGTTACTCAAATAAAAAGGTTATAATTCCAGGCAGACCAACAGAGGGTGATATTCAATCAGGTATTAGCACATCTGATGATTACATACTTGCATTTAATCATAATTTCCATGATGGTGAAATTGTAGAGTATTCTGTAGATGGAACTATTGCAAATGGTCTTTCTACAACCACACAGTACGCTATTAAGGAGATTGATAGCAATAGATTCAAGTTATGTGATGTTGGAGTTTCATCTCAAAGAGATTTAACGAATTATAATAAAAATAAGACAGTTGTAATTAGTGGATTTGGAAATGGTAAACATACAATCAAATATCCACCTATAACAGTAAATGTAGAAAGTTTATCTGCTATTGGTAGCACAACTATCATCAAACCTGAGCTTGATCCTAAAGTTTTAGGAAGTATTGAAAGTGTTTATCTAGAAGAAGGTGGAATTGGATATGGTTGTACTAATATCATGGATTTTCACAGAAGACCTGATGTTGGTATATCTACTGTCGTCTTTAATGCTTTATTAAAACCAATTATCATTGGTGGATCAATTGTAGACGTTCAGATACTTGCTTCTGGTAAAGGATACCGTGAAGACTCCGATATTCTCATCTTTAGTCCTACTGGTAGCTTTGCAGACATCAAACCTATCGTATCTGGTGGTAAAATCACTGGTGTAAGTATTCTTGACGGTGGTATTGGTTACGGTACAAGTGATACAACTCTAGATCTCCAAAACAGAGGTAAAAGTGCTAAATTTATAGCAAACGTAAAAGAATGGAAGATAAACCAAGTTCAGAAGAACGATGCTATCATTAAAGACGAAGATTCGCTACTTACCAAACCAAGTACAAACCCTGCTTTCCAATTACAGACAATTGGTATCTTCCCTCCACAAAAACTTAGATTCCAACTTGGAGACAACATTGATTCTGGTAATTTAGAAACACCAAACGCTTTTCACTCACCTATACTTGGATTTGCTTATGATGGTAATCCAATTTACGGTCCTTATGGTTATCAGACTCCAACAGGGGGAGCTATTCAAAGATTACAGTCAGGATACATTCTCGATACCACTCTGAGATCGGGTCTGAGACCTCCTGGCTTCGCTTTTGGGTATTTCGTCAATGATTACATTTTCGACAACTCAGGCGACTTAGACGTACACGGTGGACGATATTGTGTGACTCCACAGTATCCAGATGGAGTCTATGCTTACTTTTACAGCGTAGATGTTGATTCTAGTGGTGTTGCTAAACCAAAATTCCCATACTTGCTTGGTGGGTCATTCAAAGACACTCCTATTGAAGAAAACTTCGTAACTTTCTTCAACCAAGACGTAGATATTGCATCTAGAGATCTTACAAGGAATGTGGCTCCATATTATCTCTCATATGGTAATTCTGACTATGAATTGATTGATGATGTCGAAGATTCGTTAAAACAGGAATTCGCAGTTCGCAAAACTAAGAGTTCTGGTATTTCTTCCGTAACTATCTTCTCTAAAGGTGATGGTTACAAAGTAGATGATGTTTTAGAGTTAGATAACTTTGGAACTAATGGAACTGGCGCTAATATCGTAGTTGGGTCTGTTTTAGGTAAACCCATCTCTACGGTGCAGATTGGAGTGTCTACATTTGTTGATACTGAACTTGCAAAAGACAAAAACAGGATCACAGGTATAACTAGCGTTCCACATGGAGTTGCAGACGGAGAAACATTAATATTAAGCGGTATTAGTACTTCAGACTTTACTGAATTCAATGGTCCTAGAAAAGTTAGTGTTATTAACAGATCAGTAGGACTTTCACAATTTTTAAACACCAAAGCGATCACAGGTGTCAGTACATCAATATTTGTAACTGATGTTGAAGGATTTTCCTCTGGTGACATTATTGGAATCGGTACAGAGTCACTGACTGTGACAAATGTTGATTCTCAGTTCAATAGACTATTTGTAAACAGGGAAGACTTCGTTGGAGCTGCATTTACTCATGTGGCTGGAATAGACAATGTTATTCTAAAACCAACTAAGTTCTCCTTCCCTATTGGACAGTCAACTGTTACTAGATTTACTTTTGAAAACGGAACCACATATTTCAACCCACAACAGACAGTTGGTGTTGGTTCCACTGGTACACATTATACCATACCTCTTACAGGATTAAGTACAGTACAAACTGTTGAAAATAGATTTGTGCCACAACAAAGAATCTATATTAAAGATCATGGTTTCTTTACTGGCCAAAAACTAACCTATAACATTGGTGTTGGTGGAACCTCTCTTGTTTGGGCTAAAGTATCTGCTGGTGCAACATCTGGTCTCGGTACACAAACCCTCCTTAATTATGGTGACGTATATGCCATTAACTTTGAACCAGATTACATTGGATTGTCTACTACTGGTATTCCTACCACTGGAGATGCAGTATGGTTCTTTAATGTAGCTTCTAACTCTGGGTTTGCACATTCATTCACAACTAACTACCCTAAAGTAACATCTAAGGTAGAAAGGTTCTTTGGTGAAGTAGGAGTTAGTTCTGCTCATGGATTGCTTACTGGTGATGTGATCACTTTAGATGCACTACCTCAATCCAGTGAAACAGTTGAAGTAAGATATGATCCAGTTATTGCTAAAATTACAACTGGTAAAATAGGATTTGCAATATCTGCTTTTTCACCAGACTTGAGTGAGATTACAATATTAGATGAATCTTTACAGAGTGGTGATAAGGTTGTATTTTACAATGGTGGAAATACTATTAATGGTTTAGTCAATAATGAGACATACTTTGTTCTTAGAGAGAATACTGAAGCGATTAAGCTTTGTAAGTATAAGTCTGACGTAGATGACTCCAATCCAGTATCAATATCAACTGCAACTGAGGCATCCGCTAATAACTTAAGTTATCTTGCTAAAGTTAACCCTCCTTTAGAATTTACTAATGGTAATGATATTATATTTGATGTATCTGATCAAAGTCTTCAAGATATGCAACTTGACTTCTATGAAGATCTTAACTTCAGAGAAAGACTTGACGTAAATGGCACCAATGACACTCAATTCAGTATTCTTAGAGATGGTGTATCTGGAACAGCTGACGCTAAAATAACTATCAGAACAAGTACAGACTGGCCTTTAAAAACATTCTACAATTTGACACCCGTAGTTCCCTCCGATTCAAGAAAGACTTTTGGATCTTCTGATACTGAGGTGACTGGTAGAAACAACATTACATTCAAAAATGTTGTTTTAAAAACTGATCATGAGATTATCAAAACAGATGACAAAAACTTCGCTTTCAACTTAAAAGAAAAACCACTTGCACCACAAAGACTTATTTCGAGAGTTGGTGTAAGTACAATCACATACAGCACTGCATCTAAAAATGCAAGAGGCCCTATTAACTCTACTAAGATTAACTTCCCAGGCAAGGGGTACACAATCTTGCCTAGAGTTATTGGATTTGCAAGCACACAAGGTAAAGATGGCATTGTAAAAGTCTCTTCACCCGATATTGGTCAAATTGACACCTTAGAAAGAATCAAAGATGGATTTGACTATCCTACTGATCCTACATTACTACCATTCTTATCCGTGCCTGCAATCGTTGATATCAGTGGTATCGCAAGAATGAATGAAATTCAAGTGGTTGATGGTGGTACAAGATATAATCAGCCTCCTACACTTGCAGTTCGTGGTAATGATAATGTAGAGATTAGAGCAACTATATCTGGTGGATCTGTAGATAAAGTTGATATTATCAAAAATGCTTTTGAATTTAGTGAACCACTTAGTATTATTACAACCAATAACTCCAATGGTTATGACATTGACGCTATTAGTCATAGTGGTACAGATGTCACAGTTGAACTTCTTTTAGACGCACAGTTTAACATCCCAGTCAAGACAGGATATTCTTCTACAGAAACTAAGTTGCCATTTGCTATTGGTGATCAAGTATTCATTGAAAACTGTAGAATCAAACCAGCCTCTAGAGAATTAGGACAATCCAACTTCAACTCATCTGGATATGACTTCTCATTCTTTACAGTTACAGGTATAAACACTGTAAATGCAACTATCACATACAGTATGGCAAATGCTCCAGGCATTTCTACTGTAACACTAGGAACTTATGATGATGACTTTACTCTAGGTTCTATTGTCAATTATAATGACATGGCTAAGTTCAATATGACAATTATTGATGACGCTAAGTTCTTATCTGGTGAAAAAGTAACATCTGCAAGATTTGAAGGATTTGTTTCTGAAAACGGATGGAATGGTAAGATTAGTCAACTTAGATTGAGAGATACAATTGGAAATCTCAGGCCTGGAGATAAACTCTTTGGTGAAGTATCTCAATTACTAGGTAACGTAAGAGATGTAAACAAGTTTAGCGTTAGGACTACTCTTGGATCTACAAGAGATAAAGTGTCTAAGAATGACATGAACGTTGGTATTCTTAATGATTTCAGTCAGAGAATATCAGATAACTTCTACTTCCAGAAATTCTCATACTCAATCAAGAGTAAGTTGCCATATTCTACATGGAAAGAACCTGTAAGATCTATTGTTCACCCATCTGGATTCTTAGAGTTCTCTGATTTAATTATTGAAAGTGACTCTAGGAAAGATGCAATAACTCATGGTTTAGTAAATGTTGGTGTTGCAAAATCTACCAACATGAAGGTTAAGGCTGTAGATACTAAAGTTGATCTGATCATTAACATTGATAATGAAATGTATATGGGTAAGAGAGATAACTTTGCTATGGTCACAGAAGATGATGCACTCGAAGATGGATCTGTACAAAGAATATTCTTCCCAGAAGGCAGACCGATCAAGAGCTTCATTATGAACAAGACTAACAAAGTCTTGAACCTAGATGATATTGCTGATGGTTTCAATGGTGCTCATGACAGAACAGGAACATTAGTTGGTAGTAAACAATTCAAATTGTCTGTAGATAATTCTCCTGTATTCAAAGCGGTGTATAATGCTGGTGCTGGTGCTCCAGTCAATGTTGATCTTGGAAATAATCTTCTTGATATTCCTAGACATAACTTCCAAACAGGACAGGAGGTTATCCTAGAAACCTTTGGTGGCACTAAGATTGGTATTGCAACTACATCACATACCACAGGAACAAAAGATATTATTATGGCTGCTAAAGCATCTGGTGTTGGTGGTAGTGCAATGTTTGAAAATGGTTATAATGTTCAGATTCCAGGCCCTGTAACAGGAACAGCTGTAACAGAAAATCCCCCAGGCATTGTGTTTAGAATATATGGGTTTGGAACTGTTGAGGGTGGTGTGCCTGGCATATCAACCAGAGGTAGTGGTGCTACATTCCAAGTTAAGTTTGACTTCAATCAAACCACTGGTCAATGTATATCCACAGCAGTCACTTTGACTAATGGTGGAGCTGGATACTTTGTAGGTGACAATGTAAGTATTGCTGGGACACATTTAGGTGGTGCGACTCCAGCTAACGATCTTACATTCCCTGTCACTAAAGTAACAGGAACTAGAACTGGTATTTCAACAATGTATTCTAATGTTCCTTCTACCACTGATGGATCTGGATCTGGGGCTATATTCAATATTACCAGAGATGGTAATTTGGACATTACGGATGTAGGGGTTGTAGATGGAGGAACTGGATATGCCTCCACTAATGTTATTTCCATTGCTGGCACATACGTTGGTGGTACAACACCTACAGATAACATTTTCCTAAGTCCTGTAGAATTAGGAACAAATGTTATGCCTAACCGTTTGTTCATAACAAAAGTTGACGATGTTAAATTTAGAATTTCTGGTTTAGCAACTGCACTTCCTTTCACATTTACTGGTTTAGGAACTGGATTCCATACACTTAAGGTTGCTGAACCCAATAAGCAAGCCTTGATTATGATTGATAATATTATTCAAACTCCTCTCAAGAATAAGAGACTGGGAGTTACTGTTGCTGATGCTGTTGGTACACTAGATCAAAATATAACAATATCTGCTGGTATTGGATCTTTGAGTAAGGGTGATATTATCAAAATGGATGATGAATTCCTTACAGTTAAGAAAATAGGTGGTTCTACATTTTCACAGGCAAAGTTTGCTATTGCAAACAGTACAGTAGCTACTGATTTTTACTATGATACTAACAGAGTTAACTCATCTGTGACTAAAATGAGTACAACATTTGCAACTATGGATGATAACCCTCCATATTAACTATAAATAAAAAGAAAACGTTTTTTAAGTAATGTCTAAACAAGGGATTAGTACTGGCACGCAACCCAATGATGGAACGGGCGATACTTTATTGGCGGCTACTATTAAGATTAATAATAACTTCAACGAGATATATGATGTTTTTGGAGATAGTACAAACCTTGTAAGTTTTGTTTCTTTTGCCAGCACCGCTGGATATTCTACCAATTGTGGTATTGCATCCACATCTGGTTTTGCTGGTATGGCAAAGAGTGTTGCAGATGATATTAATATTAACACAACTGGTGTTGTAACAACGACTTATGGTGATATAGGTAAGGTTACAATTCAACAGCCTGGTGCGATTGCAGAGGGTCCTATTGAGGTTGGAACTGCAACAACCATGTTCCGAATCAAAGCTGATGGTATGGTCGGCATTGGAACATCATTACCTACTTCACAACTAGAGGTTGCGTCATTCTCAAATGAAAAACCAACCATCTGGGCAGTTGCTAAAGGTGCTGGATATGGATTACGAGTATCGGATGAGGCAATAAGTGATAACAAATCTTTTGTAGTTACTAACGAGGCATATACTGGTATAGGTTCTACTGCTCCAAAATGTAGATTAGATATTGGTGGAGATATACAAGTAAGTGGTGCAAGCACCTTAATGGATCAGGTCAACTTTAACTCTGATATTACAGAGAAAGTTGTAGGAAACTTTAGTGACACCCTATCTGTAAGTGCAGGCGGTACATTCACTGTAGATGTTTCACAAGGTTCTGTTGTATTGGGTGGATTATCAACTTCTGTCACTACATGGGATTTTATAAATGTCAGTGGTCAAAACAGTAAGGCAACAACAGCAACACTTATTATCAATGCTGGAATTGGATATACTTATGGTGACAACTGTAAGGTAAACGGTGCCACGATTGCAAATGGTATTAAATGGGTTGGAGGAAATCCTCCGCCTGCCACAAATAATGATGATATACTAACGTTTAGTATAGTCCGTGATAGCACTGGAGTTACCAGAGTTTATTGCAGTAGTTCTATTAACATCATATAGAGGAATAAATGTCAACAAGAGTTACGCCAGGACAAGGAGCTCTACTTAGACCAACATTTAACTCAGTATATGGTGTTTCCGATATTGAGGTTTTATCTGGTGGAGCAGGGTATGCACAAACAAACCCTCCAAAAATAATCATTGAAGGTACAACAACTCCTCTAACAGAGGGGGTATTTTACCCTATCATTAGTGGCGTAGGTACAATATCGGAAATTGTCATATTTAAAACTGGTGCAGGGTATTATCCTGTATTCAGTACGTCTACTAACTCACAAGTTGTTGTAGAGAGAGGTCAGTTTGGATCTGTATCAACTACTCATATAGTTGGTGCTGGATACTCTGTATTTTCTGGTGATTATAATATTGTTGAAGATAATATATTCTTTACAGATGCACCATATGGTAAAGCAGGTCCTATTGGATTACAAACTAGTTCTTCTTTTGCTGGTAGATTATTCTCTAGAAAATTAGACCCATTTGATCCAGAAGATAATAATGTAATCCTTGATGATATATCTTTGGACTTTACTGGTGTTGCAGGCACACAGTTTGATCTATCGGAAAACTTAGGTGTTGTAACTGCTCTGTACAACAGTGTGAATACAGGTGTGGATATCAATAATAATCCATTCATACTAATCAATAACGTTGTTCAAACGCCTGGTTTAGATTTTGAGATTATTGATAGTGCAAATAATAAACTTAACTTCTTAAGTGGAGTTCCTAGAGCTGGAAGAATTAACAAAGTTGGATTACAAACAGGTGCTGGATACTACTTACCAATCAAAGCTGCCGCAAGAGTAGGTGTTGGAACAACTGGTAGTCTTGAGTTTATACAACTAGAAGGAAAGGGACAAGGATATAGAGCAATACCAGAAATTGATGTAAGATCCTCTCAAGGATTTGGTGCAAGTATTGGTGCAGTTTTAGGAACATCAGGTGGTAGTGCAGTTGCAATTTCTACAGCAGATTACAACCACATTGCTGGTGTTTGTACATTTACTGCCAACTCTCACGGATTTGTACAGGATGATAGAATTAGGATTACAGGTGCTGGGTTTACATTCTCTCCTGTATCAGTTGCCAGAACTATCACCTCATTTGGGTATGATTATGTAACTGGTATTACAAGTATTGGAGTAGCGACTGGACATTATATTGGAACTGCAACAAATCAAAGTAGGAATCTACTAATAAAAGAAATACAAGTAACAGAGGGTATATCCACATACACCTTTAGAGAAGACGCATATCCTATTGTAAAAATTGTAGATGCTAATAATGTAATTGTAGATTGTGGTGTCGGTACGCAACCTATTACCTATGTTAGCGGGGGTAAGGTTCAAGCAGGCGTTGACACCGCAATCATGGATGGTAGAAACGTCACTGGTTTTGATGTACTAAGTGGTCATACTGCAAATACATTTAGATGTTTCATTGGTATATCATCTTTTGCACATGAGTACCTTGGTGGAGCTGTTGTAAACAGAGCGGAATCTGGTATCATAACCAACTTTAGTATTGTAGAGGGTGGAACTGGTTTCTATGCACCAAGAACTATATCTTACATTGATCAGACCCCTGCAAATGGTATAACAACCATTAGTGCATATGGTTATACTGATGAGGTTGTAAAAACTATATCTCAAGTAGATTACGAACCTATATCTGGTATTGCAACAATCACTTCATCATCTGCTCATGGATTAACAACTGCAAATGTAGTTAAGTTAGCTGGTATCCAATTTGATACAGGTATTGGTAATATTACATTCCCATCTGATGCACAAAAATACTTTGGTGTTACTGGTATTTTAAGTGCAAAGAACTTTACCGTGAATATTGGTATGGCAGTGACCACAACTGGTATTCATACTGCATCTGCTGGTGTTGGTTCATTCACAACTTACAGTGGCCACGGATTAGAGACTGACGATTTTGTTAATGTAACTGGTATTGCAGTCACATTTACAAGTGCTCCTGCCGTTCAAGTTGGTCATGTTGAATATGATGAGACATCTGGTATTGCAACTATTACTACAAGAAAAGATCACAACCTTGCAGAAGATGATTGTGTTATACTTTCTGGTATTGCCTTTACCTGTGATTATGACCCTGCATTAGGAGTTTCTAGTGCATTATATGATAACATAACTGGAGTTCTAACTGTAACCACTGCCGCACCTCATGGGTATAAGGTAGGTAAAGATGTCATATTATCTGGTCTTGCATTTACATGTGCTTTAGACGGTGGTGCATATCAACACTACTATCCAAGAAGTAGATCAACTGCATATGACACTTCTATTCCAATTACAGGTTATGCTGGAACAGCACTTGCAATGGATGTTGGTATATCTCGTGTCAAGAATCAATATGTTCATAGATTTGAAGAGGCAGTTAACGGAGCAATCATATATGGTGGTGATTATGACCATACTTTTGTTCGTGCAGAAGAAGGTGCGTTACTAACTGGAGGACCTTTTGTACATTCATTTGTTAGTGCCACTGCAACATCTACTTTTGCAGGCGGTGCCTATGCACACACTTATGTAAGTTCAAATGAAAAGACTATCAAGGTAGGTGGAGATTATGCACACATTTTTGTCCCTGCAAAAACCATACCTGATTCAATCAGTATAGTCGGAGGCGGAACCACCACCCCTACAGGTGCCGACTATACTCCTAGTACTGGTTCATTAGTTCTAACAGTTAACAATCATGGATTGTCAGGCCCAAGTCAACACTCAATAACAACTGCCAATTACAACCCTCTAGCGGGTATCATGACTGTTACAATTCCTAATCATGGTTTCTCAAATGGTGATCAAGTTAAGATTGCAGATGAATCTATAGGTTGGAAGTGTTCACTAGACCAATTTACATCAACCAAATATTACCCAAGATCTACAGATCCAATCAGTGATAGTTGGATACCCATCTCAAACAAGACACAAAACACTTTTGAGGTCTTTGCTGGTATTACTACTAGATTGGATTACACTGTGTCTGGGGCGGACTACACACCCTCTGTAGGTGTGATGACAATGAGTATTGGAACTCATGACCTAACAGTCGGACAAAGTATTAAGTTTAGAGATAGTTCATTAGGATTTACATGTACTGCTGACCAAAACACTGCAATCAAGTATTATCCAAGAGCAAAAGATCCAACTTATAACACTGCTGTTCCAATCACAGGTGCAGCTGGAACAACAATTACAGTCAACGTTGGTATCTCAACTATTGTAACTTACAATATCAGATTTGCTGACTACACTCCAGCATCAGGTATTATGACTGTTTCTGTTGATAGACTGCACAATTTCCAAGTTGGTGAATCTATTAAGTTTAAGGCTGGATCTGTTGCTTTCAAATGCGAACAAGATGGATTCCAAAGTAATCATTTCTACCCAAGACCTAGTGACCCATACTACGATAAACCAGTAGAGATTGTAGGTGCTGCTGGTACTATGTTTACTTGTAATGTGGGAGCTACTGCTGGAGCTAACACTTATGTATTCTTACCTAATCAAGGTGTTGCAGTAGATGGTGTTATCTCTGGTGGTGATTATCCCTACACATTATCTGGTGTTGGAACTGATGCAGTTATTACTGGTGGTGGAGACTACACTCCTTATGTCTTTGTTAATGCAACAGCTGGTGGTCTAGAGAGACCATCAACACGAATACAGATAGCAGAGGGTGCATTGACATTCAAATGCGCTAAAGATAACTATGCAACTGAACATGCTTATCCTCGTAAGACAGACCCAGCGTATAATACAAATCTAGGAATTATTTCTGCTACAACCAACACCTTTGAAGTTAGAGTTGGTGTTTCTACAATAGAGGAACGTTCTATATCGACATCTACATATGACCCCGCTACAGGTGCATTTGTAATGAATGTTGGTGTTGGACACTCATACATCAACGAGTCAGCTCATACAATTTCGACGGCAACGTATAATGCTAGTACTGGTGTACTAGAACCAACCATTGCAAATCATGGTTTTGTTGCTGGTGAATATGTTAAGTTTGATTTGGAATCAATTACATTCAAATGTGATAAAGATGGATACACTGCTGATAAGGCATATCCAAGATATTCCGATCCATATTTGAATAAGTGGTTGCCAATTTACAATGTTGGTGTCAATACATTCTCTGTATTTGTTGGTGTATCTACTGTTGTAAATACACATTGGTTCCAGAGTGCAACTACTGGTGGTCTTAAGAAGGCAAGAGATACCGTTGGTATCAATACTGCATCAATATTATTCACATGTGCTAGAGATAATTACGCAACAGAACACGCCTATCCTCGTCCTGATGATCCAATAGGTGGCAATGTATCTGTTGGTATTGGTTCTACATCTGCTGATACTATAACAATCAATGTGGGTGTATCCACCATAGTCAACTATGGTATTACTACTGCAGCCTATACTGCAAGCTCAGGAATCATGACTGTGTTCTCTAATGTTCACGGATTCAATGGCGCTTTACCAAAGAGTGTAGAATTTGCAACTTATGATGCTGGATCTGGTATTATGACATGTACTGTTCCTAATCACGGAATGGTAACTGGTAATAGAGTTCAGTTTGCAAGAGGTTCCATCAGATTTAGATGTATGATGGATCAAAGAAAGACTATTAAGGATTACCCAAGAAGAAAAGATCCATCTGATCAACAGTGGTTATCAGTCACAACTGTTGATCTTGATAAGTTCAGCGTAAATGTAGGAGCATCGCCACTCGTTTATCATAGTCCCACAAGCGGATCATACGATCCTTTCACTGGATTGATGACAATAGATATTGGTTCTCATACCTTACAAAAGGGAACTGGTGTAAAACTAAAAACAAGAGGATTCAAATTTACATGTGCCTTAGATAACCATGCGACAAATCACTTCTACCCAAGGGCAAGCGGCATATCTGGCCCAGATCCTGCTTACAATACTTCTGTTAAGATTACTGCTACTACAGATACCACAATTACTCTGGACGTAGGTAAGTCGTCTAACCAAACAGAACACATCTTTGTTTCTGCAAATGCTAACTCTGTAATAAGTGGCGGTAACTATCTCCATACATTTGAGAACGCAGAACTCAATGGAATGTTGATTGCTAGAGATACTGTTGGTCTTGCGACAAACTCATATACATGGAGATGTTCTCAGGACAACTATGCTACTGATCATTACTACCCAAGAACCACTGATCCAATACACAACGTAGAGGTAGGTATTGTTACCACAACAACAGATACGTTTACAATCAACGTAGGTATCACATCTAGAGTCAAGTTCAATGTTACTAACGCCACATATGATGCAAACAGTGGAGTTGCAACATTTACTACTGATTCATCTCACGGTTTATCGACTGCAACTGCTGTAGGTTTAGTAACAAATGGATTCGTGTACACATGTGACATGGATCAGAACGCTACTGAACACGCATATCCTAGAACTACAGACCCTGCACATAACACTGCCTTATATCCAATTTCTGTAACTTCTAACAACGTAGCTTTGAATGTTGGTGTTTCTACAAGAGTAGAATATAACATCAATCATGCAGATTACAATGAGTCTATTGGTATCATGACTGCCTTCCTACCAGCAGTTCATGGAATCACGACTGCAGCTGGTGTTGGTAGAAATGTTAAATTGAAAACTGAGTCTATTCTATTCTCATGTTCTCAGGACAACTATGCTACAAAACAGTTCTATCCGAAAGGGGGAGATCCATATTACAATGGTTCACTGATTACTAGAGTTATCAATAACACTACTATTGAAACACAAGTAGGCCCATCTACTACACCTAGTTTCTATAATTCTGGTGGTAAGATTCAAGGTGTTATACTTGCACCTAGACTTAGAAATAACTCTCCTAGTGGTGAAGACTTCGCATCTGGTGGTACATTTGTTGATAAGATTATTGATAGTAAGACATACGTTGTCAATGTTGGTATTTCAACTGTGGATCACAACTATGCTAGAGCTGGACTTTCACAACAAGGTAAGAGAATTGCTTCTTCTATAGAACAGGGATTCTCTGGATTTGATGTTGTCGAAAAAATTGATGCTGCTAAGTTTAGAATTCAAGCTGGACTTACAACAGAAAGAGCTATATTCAAGAGAGGTGGTAGAATTGATAAACCTATATTTGTTGATATCGCAGAACCAGATGGATATTTCAATAGACCATTGGAATACTACGGTGGTTCAACTGGTATTGGCACAAATGCTACTGTAGACTTCCGTGTCAATGTGGACGGAAATATATCTGAATTTAATATCACCGAAGAAGGAACTGCATTTAAGGTAAGTGAAGAACTAACTGTATCTGGTATTGTCACAGATCCAAGAGTAGGCGTTCTAACTGAATTCAAACTAACAGTAGAAGAACTTGAGAGTGATACATTCTCTGGATTCTATCCTGGCCAGTTTATATTGTTTGATGATATATCACAATTCTTCAACGGAACTAGAACCAAGTTTACCCTGTCTGTAACAACTAGTGGTGTAACAGAAATCTTAAGTCTCAAGACCCTGCCTGGAAGTGATATGGATATTACTAATAATATCTTTATCTACGTTAATGATATTCTACAAACTCCACAGTCTGCTTACACCTTTAAGGGTAGTAGAGTCATCTTTAGTGAGGCACCAAAACCAAACTCTAAGTGTTCTGTATTCTACTTTAGAGGTTCTAAGAGAGATGTTGAAACTGTTGATCCAGTTGCATCATTGAAGCCTGGTGATATTGTTAGAATTAAAGAGAATAGATTTGATCCATTAGATAGAGACCAGTTTGAAAGAACATCTAAGAGGATAGTTGCTTCTGATGTATTAGAAACATTCACATATAACAGTCTAGGAATTAGTACAGATCAGAATAAAGAAAGACCTCTATCATGGGAAAAACAAAAATCAGATAAGATACTCTCTGGTGTTCTAATTCCTAAATCTAGACCAGCATTGAAGAGTAGAGTTCTACCAACAACTAGAATTATCAAGAATGTTGGCGATTTAGATGATAGTTTCTATGTAAACAATGCGTTCCCAGTATTCAATGCTATTGATAAGTTAATACAGTCTGAAAGAAATGTTACTATCTTTGAAGATCAAAATGTAGAGCCTGGAATTGTAACTTCACAAGTTTCTACATCATCCAGTATATCATCCTTGACTGTAAGTTTTGGTGGAACTGGGTATGCAAATCTAACCAACCCAACTGTTGCAATATCAAGTGCATTGATTGAACGTAAAGACCCAATTTCTGCTTGGAAATTTGATGCAATTACTGGTATCACATCATCTATTGAGTTTAAGGCTATTTCTAAAGAAGATCCATACATTGCTGTTGGTAAGAGTAGTTTCTATATGAATACTAAGAGTGGTACATTCTGGGAGAGAGGTAGAATTGGATTTGGTGGAACTGTAACCTTTAATGGTGTTGGTGTTGGTAATTCAGTTCATAGTCCCAATGTTTATGCAATGGCAGCTGGAGATTTCGGTTCCTTAGCCAGAGCAGTTGCAATAGGTAATAGTATTTCAACATGGACTCCTATTGATCTAAAAGAACAAAGGCAAATCCCTGCTATCGGACAAGTCTTAACAGTTGACAGTACATATGAGGGTAATTTCCAAGATGTTATCTGGGAAGGAGTTACAAATACATGGGTGGCAGTTGGTGCTGCTGGATCAATATTCACAGCTGTTGGCCTTACGACTGCTGAGGCTTTCAGTCAATACTCAGGAACACTACAAACTCTAAATGCTGTTACTTTTGGTCAATCTGAATTTATAGCTGTTGGTAATGGTGGTGTAATTCTTGCATCAAATGATGGAACTGGTTGGTCTCCAAAAGTAAGTAACACTGTCTTTGATTTGAATGATGTTCTTTATGATGGTAGTAGATTTATTGTTGTTGGTGATAATGGTACGATTGGTATTTCAACCGATAAAAACTTCTGGCAACCTTGGAGTCAACAGTTACCAGCTGGCACTCAACATCCTGCTGGATTTGACTTCGCTAAAATTAAATACTTTGATAATCTATATGTTGGTATTTCTACAGTCGGTGATCTTTATTACTCATTCGACCTTGCAAACTGGAATAAGAGAGACATAGATCACCCTAATGAGATTCGTGATTTAGTTGATACTCCATACGGTGATTTCTCAAGTAGAAGAGTTATCACAGTTGGATCAGGAACAACTACTTTTTATGCAGATCCAGTAATAAATAGAGCCACTGCAACTTCTTCTGTAACTGCTGGTGTGATTACATCCGTAACGATTACAGACGGTGGATTTGGTTATAAGGTTGGAAGTAACCCTCCAGTAATCGTAGAATCAGATAGCACCAAGAGTGAGGATATATTCTCAGTCGATGCAATCGGTGACTTTGGTGATATTGTAGGAGTAAATACATACTTACCAGGCAACAGTACAACATTACCTAGACTTGAGTTTACACTTAAATCTCAATCTAACGATAATACCAACTTAGGTTATGGATATTCCTCACTAAATTCACTTGGAGTTGAATTTACTGGATTATCTAAAGGAGATTACTTTACAATCTACGACAGTTCATTGGTTGTTGGTCATGCCTTAACTGGAATCACTACTTCAAGTGGTTCTAATGAGGTTGTTGGTATGGTGACTGCTGGTGATTATCTTGGTGGTGTATTCAGAGTTGAACAGATAACAGCTGGTGATGCAGTATCTGGATTGGCAACTGTAACGTGTGCTTTCTTACCAGGCCCTGTATCATTTGGAAATAACAAGATCCAAGTTGGTGTTGGTACGACTGCAACTACCGATACGTTCTGGGGTAAATATAGTTGGGGTAAATTCCTTGGATATCAGAATCGTGGTGCTGGTAATCCAACAAGTTTCCTCGTGAATCCCATGAATGGTAATGTAGGATTATCTACTGCTGCCGTAGTAGCCAGAACTAAACCACTAACTTAACCCCTAAATAAAACAAAAAGACTAGTTTTTTTAAAATGCCTGCCATAATATCCGAACAGTTTAGAATTTTAAATGCCGAAACTTTTGTACAGAGTTTTGTCGGAGTCGGATCTACTGTTAACAAATACTACGCCTTTATGGGACTACCAAATTCCATAGAGCCAAAGGCAGGCGGTACTGCCACATGGGCAACCGACACCCCTTCACCTCTTGATGGATTCGAGGAAGAATACTCCATAAAGGAGTCTATCATTGCGATGAAGAAAGTTACTGACAAAGATGTTCGCAGACTTGTCAGAAAAGTAAAATGGGTTGCTGGTACTACCTATGAGATGTACAGACATGACTACAATATTTACAATCTCACACCAATAACTTCACAAGGTAGTTTGTATGATTCAAATTACTACATAGTGAATGAGGACTTGAAAGTTTACATTTGTCTCCAAAATGGATCAGACCCTGAGAACCCCAAGGGTAGGCCTTCATATGACCAACCCACATTTGTTGACCTTGAGCCAAGAGCAGCTGGCACTAGTGGCGATGGTTATGTTTGGAAATATCTTTATACGATTAAACCATCCGAGATCGTTAAATTTGACTCTATTGAATACATACCAGTGCCCGAAAACTGGGGCAACCAAGGCGAGACTGTTGCAACAAAGGCTAATGCTATAGATGGAAAAATCGAAGTTGTTGTTGTTAATGATAGAGGCTCTAACTATCAACCGATCTCTACATCTTTTGCCAATGTTCCAATTCTCGGAGATGGATCAGGAGGAAAGGCTACAATTACGATTGATTCTTTCGGAAAGGTATCTGAAGTATTTGTTACTGACGGAGGAGAAGGATATACCCACGGATCCATACAGTTCTTCCCAGGCGCTCCTGGCAGTGAGTCTGGCGGTGTTCTTGCTAACCTTACCAATACTGGAATAGGAACTACATCTGTTGCTGGTTTTAGTGTCATCATTCCACCTAAAGGTGGTCACGGATACGACATCTATAGAGAGTTAGGTGCGTATAGAGCTTTACTATATTCTAGATTTGAAACACTAGAAACTAACCCTGATATTATTGAAGGTAATGACTTCGCTAGGGTTGGACTTATAAAAAATCCCACTGTGTTTGGTAGTAGTACAGAATTACTAGACACTGCGATGGTCAGTGGTCTAAAGGCACTCAAACTTTCTGGTGTAACAACAGCAACGACCTATGCTGTTGACTCTGAGATTACACAGACAGTTGGTTTAGGATCAACTGCTATAGGTTATGTAGCGTCATGGGATAACGTTACTGGAGTTTTGAAGTATTATCAACCAATGGGTCTTGCATCTAGTGAAACTGGATATAAGATAATTCCATTTACATCAAATCCAGAAGCAGGGTACGGAGTTACGATTAGTGGATCGTCTGTAGTGGGGTCACTTCTCTCTGTTGATACTAATTTTAACGGTGTCAGTACCTCAATAAATAATAAAGTATATCAACTTGGTATGAGTTTTAGTGCTGGTATTTCATCCGCTGAGTTCAACACTAAATCTGGTGAAATAATCTATATTGATAATCGAACTGCAATTCCTAGATCATCAAGTCAAAAGGAAGACATCAAAATAGTGCTGGAGTTTTAAAGAGCAATGCCACAAAATACCAACTTAAATTCATCTCCATACTTTGATGATTTTGAAGAACTAAAAAATTATCAAAGGGTACTATTCAAGCCAGGTTTACCTATACAGTCTAGGGAACTTACAACACTTCAATCTATTCTACAGAGTCAGATTGAAAAATTTGGTAAGCACTTTTTTAAAGAAGGTTCTGTTGTAATTCCAGGCCAAATCGCTTATGATTCTGAGTATACTTGTGTACAGATTGATGATGCACATTTAGGTATTCCTGTTTCTCTTTACTTAGAAAACTTAAAGGGTAAAAAGATTAGAGGAGAAACTAGTGGTGTAACAGCAAAGGTAGAAACATATATTACAAACAGAGAATCAGTCAGAGGAGCATATACTTTATACATCAAATATCAAAGTTCTAGTGACACTGATTTCTCAAGAAAAACATTTGCAGACGGAGAGAACTTACTCTTAGAAGAGGATCTAAACTACTCTCTTTCTAGTATCAGATCTGGTGCTAGTTTTGCGACAACACTCATTTCAAATTCGACTGCAACAGGTGCTGCAGCTAAGATAGCCACTGGTGTTTATTTTATCAGAGGTTTCTTTGTAACCGTTTCTGACTCTACAGTTATACTAGACCAGTACAGTGATACTCCATCATACAGGGTCGGTCTTTTAGTAAAAGAAGAATTAGTAACTGCTTCCTCTACAGATAATGATCTATATGATAATGCAAGAGGATTTTCAAACTTTGCAGCGCCTGGTGCTGATAGATTTAAACTATCTACAACTCTAATTAAGAAGTCTCTTACTGATCTAAATGATGAGAACTTTGTAGAGTTGATGAGAATTGAAAACGGTATTCTACAAAAATTCGTAAAAGCTGGTGTAAACGAGTATAATTTAATTAGAGATGAATTAGCAAGAAGAACTTTTGATGAGTCTGGACATTATTATATAAAACCTTTTCCCATTGATCCTAAAGAGTGTTTGAATGATAGAATAGGAAACAATGGTGCATATTACTCTAACCAACTAACACAGCAAGGAAATACACCATCAGATGACTTGATGTGTCTATCCATAGGGCCTGGAAAGGCATATGTTAAGGGATATGAGATAGAAACTCTTAATACTACAACTGTTGACGTTCCTAAACCTCGTACAACACAAAAAATAGTTAACGAGTCACTACCATTTAGTGTAGGTAGACAGATAGAACTTAATAACGTCTATGGTTCACCTCTAATTGGTATTACTACAAGTTCTTATGTAAAACTATTCAACGAAAGAACTTCTACTGTAGGCACATCAAATGGTGAACAAGTTGGTGTTGCCAGAGTATATGATATGAAATTGAAGAATGTTGGTTATGCAGATTCTTCTACAATATTTGAATCATCTTTGTATGATATTCAGACATTCACATATCTACAACTAAACACAAAGGCGACTGTAAATCTTCCAGCATACATTGTTGGACAAAACAGTAACGCTTCTGGATACGCTTATACATCTTCAAATGGATCTACACAACTTACTTTGTATCAGGTATCTGGTCAATTCCAAGTGGGTGAGGAATTCTTTATCAATGGTGTTACTGCAAATAGAAGTATCACAGAAGTAGAAGATTATGGAATAGAAGATGTCAAACAGATAGTCAGTAACGATATGACTAACTATCCGTTTACTGCTGATCCAATTTTAAGCCTAGGACATTTGATAGCTCCTATTGCAACTCAGTTTACCGTGAGTGCAAAGGTTGGCGGAGCATCTACAATATCATCTCCTAGTGCTAGTTTTGTCAACTCTGGTATCAAGACAGGTGACATCATTCAGTACAGTGTTGGTGGAAACAGTGTTCCTACTTATAACAGAGTTACAGGTGTAAATGCCATTGCAATTAGTCTAGAAGCAACCACAGACGTTGAGAACGTATGTTCTGGTGCATTACCAACTAGTGAAGTAAGTGCAAACGATTTATTTAAAGTTACCTTAGAAGTACAAAACAACTCTAAGGCATTTTTATTCAGTGAATTAACTAAACCAAATGTTGCAAGTGTAGATACAAATGGCGCAGACATTCTATTCAAGAAGTCATATACTGTTACAGTTGCAAGTAATGCTTTCAGCGGAACCTTAGAAACTGATGCTGACTTAACTCTTGAGCCGTTTGATGAAGAAGATTATAACCTTACATTCAAGTCAAGTGGTAAAACTGAGAATTTAACAGATCAGAAACTTACTGTCAGTGGCAGAACAGTAACTCTATCTGGATTAGATACGGCATCAGGTGCAGCTGTATTGACTGTAACTTGGAAGAAAGTAAACGTAAAACCAAAAGCAAAAGTATTCAAGAGAGCAACGACATATACTATAAACAAATCCAGTAAGACACAATCTGGAACTGGATTGATGAAATTAAATGATGGATTGACCTATGACACTGCGTATGGTAATAGAGTACAAGATCAAAGAGTATCTCTTGGTGTTTGTGATGTTGCAGAGGTTCTTGCTGTATTAGAATCTTCATCTACCAGTGACGCACAGTTCCCATTATTACAACTTACAAATCTAAACTCTAATATTCTTAATGCCATAGTAGGTGAAACCATAGTTGGTAAATCTTCTGGCGCTTCTGGTGTTTTCGTTGCTACTAATGGATCTGATGAAGTAAGTTTTGTATCTCAGAATGAAAATGCTTTTGAGATAGGTGAGGAGATTATATTTGAAGAAACTAATGTTTCTGGTGTTGTACAATCATTTACTCCAGGCGATAGAGATATAAGAAATAACTTTGAGTTTGATCCAGGCCAAAGATTGGATTACGTTGACTACTCTGCACTTATCAGAAAAGAAGATACTGAAGCACCTACAAGAAGACTTACAGTTGTTTACAACAACTTTGTTATTGATGAGGCAGATCCAGGCGACTTTGTAACAGTCAATTCATATGAAAGAAAATTATATGGTACTGTATTACCAATCATTAATGGTATAAACAGTGCAGATATTATTGACTTAAGACCTAGAGTTACATCTACTATTGATGGTAAAGCTCCTTGGGAATTTGAAGCAAGAGTATTTGTGCCTGGCACATCTTCGTCATCTCATGTGGTTGCTAAAGATAAATCATTCAATCTATCCTATGAATACTATCTTGGAAGAATTGACAAACTATTCTTGAGTAAAGAAGGTATCTTTACTCTATCTAAAGGTGTCCCATCTGAACTACCAAAACTTCCAAACACTCTTGATAATGCTTTAGAGGTAGCTACAATAAAACTTCCTCCATATGTTTACAATACATCTGATGTTAAGCTAACAATCGCTAGACATAAACGATTCCGAATGAAGGATATTGTTACTCTAGAGAATAGAATTAAAAATATAGAATACTATACATCTCTATCCTTACTTGAAGTGGAGACATCAAATATGTCTCTTCGTGATCCACAGACTAATCTAGAAAGATTTAAGTCTGGATTCTTTGTTGATAACTTCAAATCTGTAGCTGGTGGTGATGTAACTAATCGTCAGTATAAGGCATCTATTGACTCTACATCAGGTAGATTGAGACCACAACACTACACAACATCTATTGATTTATTACTTGGATCAGAGGCTATTGTTGGTGCTGCTACATCATCTAATCCATCTGCTGATTATAGATTTGTTGAAGATCTTGGCGATGCAAATGTCAAGAGAGTTGGTGACGTTATATGTTTGGATTATAGTGATACAGTCTACTTAGAAAACAACTTTGCAACTCGTATCGAGAATGTAAACCCATTTGCTGTTGTAAACTGGATTGGTCAGGTTGAATTAAATCCAGGCACTGACACATGGATTGAAACTAGAAGAACTACTGCAACATATGATATTGAAGGTAGTTTTAATTCTACTATGGGAATTACTGGTGCTGACAGTAATACTGGTTTATCGCCTATAGATTGGGGATCATGGGAAACAACTTGGACAGGATCAAGTGTAGATACAGGACCATCTCTGTTTAGTAGAACAGATACAGAAGTTACTGGTAGATCTGAACAAAGAGGACATTTCCAACGTGGATCTCATATCCCTCTTGGTCGTGGTATTCCAATCACTACAACAACTAACTTCCTTGATACAACATACGATTTCAAAGAGCAAACAACTACAACTACTACAAACCAAACAAGACAAGGTATTCAGTTCCGTGTTGGTGAGAGATTTGATACAACAAGTCTTGGCGATAAGGTTGTAAATACAGAAGTTATCGCTACAATGCGATCAAGAAATATTGAGTTTGTTACTAGGAGACTTAAGCCTAATACAAGACTATATCCATTCTTCGACAATATCGATATGTCGAAATATGTTGTACCAAAACTTATCGAGATTACAATGGTATCTGGTACATTTGGTGCTGGTGAAATTGTAGAGGGAAGTCGTGCAAACACAACAAATGATGCAATTAGATTCAGACTTGCAAATCAGAATCATAAGTATGGTCCTTACAATAATCCAGATCAGGTTTATAAACAGAACCCATACGACCCTGCATCCAGCATATCATCAACATACTCATCAACAACTTCTATATTGAACGTTGATACTGCATCTTTAGAACTTCAGTCTGCATCTGGTTTCTATGGATATATCACTACTGGTATGAAGTTAGTTGGACAGTCTAGTGGCGCAATCGCAAGAGTCAGTGCAATCAGATTGATTACTGATAAGGCTGGATCATTGATTGGATCTCTATTCTTACCAGATCCTACAATTCCATCTGCTCCTTCATTTAGCACTGGTACTAAAACATTTACTCTATCATCATCTCCTGTAAACTCAACCATCTCTGGATTTACAGATAGTTCTGGTGAGGCAACCTTTACATCATCTGGTACACTCCAAACTGTAGAATCTTCGACTCTCAGAATGAGAAATGCAGATGTTCAGAGAATACCTCAATCTGCTGATAGAACTCTTACTGATGAAAGTAGTAGATTAGTTATCCAAAATACTTTTGCAGAGAGATCTACAACTCAAACTAGATGGGTTGACCCTCTTGCACAATCATTTGAAGTTCCTGATATTGGCGGTGTATATCTTACTAAGTGTGATGTTTACTTCCAAGCTAAAGATACAAACCAATTACCTGTTACTTTACAAGTAAGAACACTTCAAACTGGTTTACCTACACAGGAAATCCTACCATTTGGTGAGTGTATTCTTGATCCCGATGAAGTTGTTCTATCTCAAGATGGATCAGAACCAACAACATTTACTTTCCCATCACCTGTATATTGTGAAGGTGGAGGAGAGTATGCTCTCGTTCTTCTTTCTGCATCTAATGAATACTTTGTTTATATCTCTAGGATGGGTGAAGAAGATATTACAACTGTAAATTCTGCCGATTCGGAAAAAGTTATTGTATCTCAACAACCTTTACTTGGTTCATTGTTCAAATCACAGAACGGTGCTACATGGGATCCTAGTCAGTTAGAAGATTTAAAATTCAATCTATACAGAGCAAACTTTACTTCAAGCACTGGTAGAGTTAATTTCTATAACCCAGACTTAGATGTAGGAAACAGACAGATTGTTTCTCTTGCACCTAATCCTATTGATATGCTTGCCTATAATGCAGTAGTTGGTTTGGGTAAGAGTTTGACTTCCGCCGAACAGTCTGGTTTGACAGAGGGAACCACAATCTATCAACAAAATAATCCAAACTTCAAGGCTAACTTGAATAAAGTTCTTGGTGCAATAGGTATTGGTAGTGATCTAACAATTACAAATGGTGGTAGTGGTTTTTCTGCATCACCCATTGTTTACTCTAATGTGCCACTTATATCTCAGTTTGGTAGAGGAGTTGGTGCAGCTGTTAACTTGACCGTTGATAATAGAGTTGCTGTTGCAGCAACAGTTTCTATTGGAGGAACAGGATATTCTGCTGGTGATGTATTGACAGTAGATGCCTCCAATACAGGCGGATTCGGTAAAGATTTGAGATTAACAATTCCAAATAATGTTGGTGTTATTAGTGCATTTAATACTTTAGTTCTTGATAATATTCAAGGAAAACCTAAAGTCGATTCATCATCTTCTGTAGTTTACGTTGGTGGTAGTGGAACAAGTGTTGTAAATGGAGCTCCTATTACATACCTACAAAATGTTACTGATGGATTACATTTCCGTGTAAGGCATTCAAATCATGGTATGTACTCACGAGAAGATCAAGTTACATTGTCTGGTGTAGAGGGTGATGTTAAACCTGAGAAATTAACATCCACAGTTGATTCTTCAAGCACAGAAGATATGACTGTTACTGCTGTTGGAATCTTTACTTCATTCGAGAATGTTCCAGTCAGTAGTTCCAACCCAGGCTATATTAAGATAAACAATGAAATTATCAAGTACACTGGTGTTACGACTACAACATCTACAATTAACAATGTTACTAGATCGATTGATAATACCAAAGCTGGTGATTACGAAGTAAATGACAAGATATTTAAGTATGAGTTGAATGGAGTTTCTCTAAGAAGAATCAACACATCTCATAGTTTCTTACCTACAAACGATACCAAGTATCCTATTGATGTCGATCATTACTGGATTAAAGTTGGAGTTTCAAGTAGAGGTATAGACAGAGCAACTGGAAATGCAAGTGGATTCCCAGAACTATTCTTTAATGAAAACAAATCTGGCGGTAGTTACGATCAACAGTATGTACAAGTTGGTAATGCTTATGGTCCTATGGCGACTCAGAACATTGCTTTCAATATTGTTAGACCTAATGTTGCAACTCTCTTACCAGAAGGAACTGAGATATCTGCCAAGATTAGGACATTTAGTGGTAATAGTCCTGATGGAAACTTGACTGCATTTGTAGATCAAGGATATGAAGACATTTCACTCAATACCAATAACTATCTAACTACACCTAGAATTGTTGCTTCCAAGAGTAATGAACTTGAAAAACTTATTGATTTCCCAGGCAGAAAATCATTTACATTACAAACAACCTTATCTACAGATGATCCTAAAGTTAGTCCTATGATTGACTTAGATAGAGTGAACATGATTACCATCATGGATAGATTGAATTCTAAGGTTACTGATTATGCTGCAGATCGTAGAGTTAATTCAGTTGATCAAGATCCTAGTGCTGCAATTTACTTATCTAAGGTTGTTAATCTAGAAAAAGCTTCTGATGGATTAAAAGTTCAATTTGATGCTTACAGACACTCAACTAATGATATTAGAGTTATGTACAGAATATTCAGAATTGATGCACCACCACAGTATCAGTTATTTGAACTATTCCCAGGCTTTGAAAACCTAGATTCTAATGGTAATGTCATAGACGCTTCCAAGAATAATGGTAAACCAGACAGAAGAATTCTTTCTTCTTCTACTGAGTCAGATTATAAAGAATATGAATTCAATGCTAAGAACTTACCACAGTTCAATGGATTCCAAATTAAGATTGTTATGACAGGAACTAACTTTGCTTACGTTCCTAAGATTCGTGACTTGAGAGCAATCGCATCCATCTAATGAGTAAGATAAAAGTCAAAGATAGTGGATCTCTTTATAGAGATGAAGAATCAGGTGCAATTTTAAATTGTTCTGATAGTGAGTATGATAATTATCTAAAACTGAAGCAAAAAAAATTGCAAGAAGCGAATGAGATGGATAAGTTGAAAGATGATGTTGATGAGTTGAAATCAATGATGAAACTCATTTTGAGTAAATTAGATAAATAACTAAAACCTCCCTTTGACAGATGACAGCAAGGAACATCAACTTAGTTTTAGATCAAGGTGTAGATTTTGAAGCAACTTTCACCATCAGAAATGAAGATGCAAGTTCTTTGAACCTAACAGGCTACACTGGAACTGCTCAACTAAGAAAGCACCCTGCTGCAACAAAGTCTACTGCCTTTACGGTATCTTTTCCCAATAGGGTTAATGGTCAGATTAAAGTAGCAATGGCAAGCACTATGACTGCTGTGATAGAAGGAGGGAGATATGTGTATGATTTAGTCTTAAATTCGCCAAATGATTATAAGACTAGACCGATACAGGGAAATCTTCTTGTAATTCCAGGCGTAACACGATAATGGCAGATTACTTAGTCACTCTCAATGAACCTGGCAGTTACAATGTCGGTGTAGACTACGAGATTCCATCGAAGTCGATCCAATATGGTAATATCATTATTGGTAAAACACCAGTGCAAGATGGTTCTGAAACCACATTTTCCCTAAATGATCAAGGAGCACCATACACTCCTAACAATAATCAACAACTTATTGTTACCAAGAATGGTCTTTTTCTAGACCCATCAAATGATTACAATATCTCTGGTAGTCAGGTCGTTTTCACAACTCCACCAGCAACAAATGACGATATAGTAATCATTGCTCTCGCTGCAGCTGCTGATCTGACGAGGACTGTAAACTATGTAATTGATAGTGGAAGTCTTCCAATGCAAGTCGGTGATAAAGGTAAATTAACCATAGATGTCAGCGGAGTGATTGAGAATGTTAGAGTTTTGTCTGATCAAACAGGCGATATCGTATTTGATATATCCAAAACCACATTCGCAGATTATCCTAGTTTTAACAGCATTACAGCTGCTCAAAGGATACAATTAGTCAATAAAGATAAATACTTTGATGATGTCCTAAATAATTGGACAACAACGATTACAGCTGGGGATATTCTCCGATTTGACGTAATCAGTGTGAACAATATTAGAAGATTACTAATCTCTCTAAAATTAAAATTATAAATACATTTAGTTCTTAGTTCAACTAGACCCCTAGAGGTAGTTTTTCAATGGCATTACTCGTTCCTAATATTGGTGAAATTGAGTCGCTACGTTATCTGATCGCTCAGAATAACTTTGTCGCAGATTTAGAAGATACATCACCGCGAAATCTTGTGTTAAAACTTTTCACAAGTAACACAACTCCTGCCGAGGGAGATGTTCCGTCTGCAACA
>Ga0209348_1000185_pt1 | contig 36554 bp, 44 predicted proteins | sample ETNvirenome_2_30_FD_184065 | JGI IMG/M metagenome (GOLD analysis project Ga0209348, IMG submission 184065) | Marine viral communities from the Pacific Ocean - ETNP_2_30 (SPAdes) (version 2) | ecosystem: Environmental > Aquatic > Marine > Oceanic | place: Pacific Ocean | collected 2013-06-22 | reverse complement strand
AAAATAATTGGCTTTGGAGATATGACTCCCGAACAATTAGGCATGAAAGTAGAATCCTCACCGTTTCATCAACCTCCTCAACAACCACAACCGGAAACTACTACTAATGTTCAACTTAATAGTGAATCGGAAGCGGAACAAGAGCCACCTGCGGAAGATGAGGAAAAAGGTATTAGCGAAGAAATTGTATCAAGGGCTACCGATTTGTTTGAAAAAACTTTGAAATTCATAATGGATAATCCTAAACTCATGGGTGGAATCTCTATCGTAGCGGTCCTGTCTTATATGATGGGTAAGAGAAACCGATTTGGCGATAGGCTTAAATATCAAAAGGAGTAATGATGAATTATGGTCAGTTTCAAACAACTTATTACTGCAAGCGTTGTAGGAATTGGATTAGGTTTCGGATATAAATTCTTCACGGAAGGAAAAATGTCCTTTGGTGCTGATGGAACTGAATCCGAAATGGATAGCCAACAAATGACGCTATTAGATAGAATTAAAAAAGCAGTAGGGGCTATTAGACCTTCGGAACTTGAAGAATTGTCTATTGAAAGAACCGGAACTTCTTACGATGTTCAACCACAAGGTTTAGACCCTGCGTTTGTAGGAACTTATGAATTAACTCAACAAACTGCCGCAAGAACAATTAACATGAGTCCATACGGAACAGGAGTAATTGACTATGAAGTTAGAAGTGCTGAAGCCTATGGAACTACCCTAAGTGCTGAAGATTTCCAAGCAAACGCAGTAGGTCAATCGGCTCTACCATCTAATCAAGTTCCAATGGCTTATACTTACCCTCAAATGTTAGGTGCGCCTTGCCGACTTGAAAATGATTTCGGAATGGGAATGGGAAACTACCAAGAAAGACCTAACTATCCTTCAAATAGACAAGGAGATTTCACAAGACTTTCAACTGTTTATATGACAACTGATACTCTCGGACCGGATATGAATGTTTCATATACTGATGGAATGCAAACAATGAGTTTTGAAGAATGGAGGAGAGGTTATAATCTAACTCCTGTTTCCGATACAAGATTCCAAGCAATTTCTAAGAGTGGTGGACCCCGAATAATGATTAGGAGGTTGTAGAACTATGGTGGCTATTAATTCAGCCTACATTGTTTTTGCCTCACCAAAAACGGGTGAACCTGTTTATTGGAAATTAATGAAAAACTCAAGAAGTTCACAAGGGATATTACAGTATGTCGTAGATGCACCCTATAAAGGTTCAAGTGTTTGTGCTATGTATTTTAGATTAAATAAAAAAGATGATAGTGGTTTTACACCCGAAACGATGGATTGGGATATGGCGAAGGGCGAACTATCCATTATGGGGAAGCAAGATGGTAAAACTATACCAAGAAAATTTAAAGTTGGGAGTTTTTCTCCGAGAATCGCAAGTTTATACAAGTCTAAGGGTAGTGATGATGAAGATGGTAATGCAAGGTTGAAGGTAGGTGAAATTATTGTTGATACTGAAATGACTCAACCTAATATTATAGAGTATGTGAACTCGCAAGATGAAATTGATGAATTACCTTATGATGAAACATTTAGCATGATGTTAGATAATGAATATAATGATTAGTTAAACCAACACTTTTAAGTATCAAAAGTGCTGATAGTTCAGTTAGTGAAATTTATGTCCGAAGAACTTAACAGAATTAATCCGACAGTAGTTGAAGGTGCTGAAGATATACATGGGGCGGAAGGACATGAAGCCGAAATGTATTCTCCAATGATGCAAAACAAGTTTGCTTTCCGAGATGCTATGCGAAGAAGTAGAGATACATTAACTGAAAAACAGGTTGGCGACCTTATGAGAATGCGAAGATTTGGTAGAGGTGCTTATGGTGCTGAATCTAAGTTTGATGAATTATCCGATGAGATTGCTGAACAGTATGAAAAGAAAGGTATGAGCAAAGAAGAAGCCGAAAAAATTGGTGATGCTACTGCTTACAAAGTAGGTGTTGCTAAGTTCGGTAAGAAAGGCATGGAGAAAAAGGCTAAAGCCGGAATGGATAAAAAGAAGATGAAGGCTGATTATGTGAGAGGTAGTGATGGAAAGATTAAAATGTCTTTAGATGATGAGGAATACAAGGCTCTAAAATCGGCATCTAATGTCTTAGGTGAATTACAGACACGCCCAATGATAGGTGATGGAAAAGACAGATACCTGCATGATACCGTAAGAGAAGGACTCCATGTTATGATTAGAGATGAAAACCAAAAACGAAGGAAATCTATTTACGATATATTTGATGCAGAATCATTTAAATCGGAAGCATTAGGAAGAATTGTTGGAAATGTTATTCCCGAACCTCAATTCATGGGAATTGATGAATTAGTTATGGAAAGAGGTAAGAATCAAAACATGAAAGATGCTCAAGGCTATGACGATAAGTTAGATGAATCTATGGGAATGTCAATGAGGGAATCCAAAATGAAACAATCCATGAAAGATAGAAGGGATGAATCTAAGGGAATGGAAAAAGGCATGGGAAGGAGAGCCTATCAAAGAGTCGGAACTATGGATATGGATGCTCAAGGCTATGACGATAAATTAGATGAATCTATGGGAATGTCAATGAGGGAATCTAAAATGAAGCAATCCATGAAAGATAGACGAGATGAATCTAAGGGAATGGAAAAAGGTATGGGTAGGAGAGCCTACCAAAGAGTCAAAACTATGGATAAGGATGCCGAATCTTTTGAAGCCAATGAAGAAGCAGTTGAGCAAACTGATGCTAACATGGTTAATGAAGGTTCAGTAGATGCTTTCTATGGAAGTGGTGCTAAAGTAGATACAAGCAGTATTGAACTACAACCTATTGCTAACCCAAGTGTTGATGAAGCGTTTGATGTTGGTAATGATGTTGGAATTGATGTTGCTGAACAAGAAGTTATGAATGTTAATCCAAGCGTTGAAGTAAATTATGGTGCTGAAGATGATAAATATGTAGTTGTTAAGCGACCTCACCACATGGCGAGAGTTGCTAATATTCCTTCAAAAATCTATAATAAGCAAATGATTGAATTATCAAAACCGGGTAGTTTTCACAATGAATTGTATAGAGAAGGTATGATGTATGATGATGAAACAGGCGGACCCATTAAAATCACCGATGAGCATAGAAGAAACATTATTGACACTACTCAAGATTTACTTGCTAAAGGCGGAGTAAGGGTTGGAGGCATGACCGCTTCCGCACTTGTAATCGCAATAGCAGGTCTTTCCGGTTATTATTTTGCTAAGAGGTGAATTTGAAAATGTGTAATACTTGTGGTTGTAAATCGGCTGAAGGAATGAATGATAGTTTGTTTGATGAGGCACAACATTTCTTTGAACACATGGAAAAGGCAAGCACAAATGCGCTTTCTTTAATGCAAATGGGGGCAATAGAAACGGGCAACTATATGGTGCATATAGATACGGTAATAGCCAATTTGGAAGCCCGAATGAGGGATTATTTAAAGCAAAGTGGAATGCTCAATGAATCACAAATGGATAGATTAAACATAGATGCGCCAATGAAAGGAAAGATAATGTATAAGGCTGAAGGAAGTTGCAGTAATTGTGGAAGTGCTTTGGTGATGAATGCTGAAGGCGAACATAGTTGTGGTTGTGGAACTGAATCTTATGGAGGTGAAACATTTGAAGCCCCTATTAGGCAAGCGACTGTAAATCCTCAATGGGCTAAGAATATGCTTGATGATTATGTTGCTGAAGATGTATTAGCAACAATAAATAGTTTAGAAGTATTAAGAAACAAACTTGCTAAAATGGAAGGCAAAGACATAAATGAAATGGATAATAAGCCAAGAAAAATTGAATTAACTCTTGAAGGGCAAATAAGTATGACTCCCGAAAATATTACTCAAATTATACTCGCACTTAAAAATCAATACTTAGAAAGTGCGGGATATGCAACCGAAGAATCCGATGTTGTTGGATTTGTAGGTGATGGAAGGCAAATTGGATTCCTTGATGCTGAAAATGACCCCGATTTTGATGAGGAAAAAGCCGATAGAAATAAAGACGGCAAGATTTCCGATTGGGAAAGAGCAGTAGGAAACGCAGTTGCTAAAGCAATCCGAGAAAACAAAGAAAAGAAAGGGGCTGAAGATTTTGAGGCTGAAACAAGAAACCGATACGGCAACAGGTATATCACAAGAGATTCAAAGGGAAGATTCAAGAAGAATGTTTCCGTTGGAAGAAGCCTAAAAGCCGATAGAAGGAGAAAAGCAAAAAGAGTTCCTTCAAAAAGCGGTCAAGGAGATAAAGGAGATTACAACGGAGAAGATATGTCCTTGAAGGATTCCGCAAAACTCGGATTTGGAGTAGGTGCAGGTTTGCTTGGATTTAATTTAACCTTGCTTGGTATAGCGGCAGTTGGAGGATTTTTGCTAAACCGAGATTGAGGTGAATTGAATGGCTTATGTATCAACCGAAACTACCAAACGAGTAAGGGCTGAACTGAAACAAGCCTATCCTAATTTGAAATTTTCAGTTTCAAAGAAAGATGGCACATTAAGAGTTCGCATAATGTCGGGAGATATTGATTTTAGAGATGTTTGGGAGGATATTCCTCAAAGCAAGCAGTATTGGAAGCGATTTAATTATCCTAAGCCTCATTTTGAAGGCTATGTTGATATTAACACCTATCACCCCGATTCTTATAATCCTAAATACACCGATTTATTCAAAGGAATAATAGATATTATGAAAGGTGATGAATGGTTTGATAAATCCGAACCACAAATAGATTACTTTAATACGGCATACTATATGAAGTTATCGGTAGGTAAGTGGAATAAAGATTACCAATACACAGGTGTTCCAAGAATGAGCGATTTGTTTGGAAGAATGAGAGCCGAAGAATTAGAGGCTGAAATGAAGATGCACCCCGATTGGTGTAGCAATTGTGGAATGAAAGATGATGGTTGCATTAATTTAGGTTATGGAGATTGGTATTGTATGAACTTCCTTAATAATAGAGAAACCTATGATGGAAGGTATGATAAATTTAAAGGTGAGGAAGAAGATATGAATTTACTAAATACTTATTTTGAGGAAGAAGTTTATAGATTAAGCCCCGATATTTATGCCGAAGTCAATGATAGAATTGATTATAATTCTAAACAACTTGGTAATAATCTATCTTATCAAGATAGGCTGAAACAATTTCAAAGTAGAGTAAGGAGAATTGATGAGAACATCTATCAAAGGGCTATGGAAACGGCTAAAATGAGAATTGCGAAAGAAGAAGAAGATTTTGAAGCCGAGATTTATGATAGGCAGGGCAACTTGAGAACTGTTGATGATAACTTCATTGAAGCAACAAATAATAAACTACAAGCCCTACACCGTTTGTTGGAGGCTAACCGAAAACAGATTTTGGCTACTAACAATCAAGATACAAAAACAAGATTGAGAACCGAAAGATACCAAATACAAGATGCTATTGCTCGCTTGAGGGAATTTATTGACGACCCGATTAACCATGAGGGAGGAGAGTTCATGGTGAGGCTTGGGGCTGAAGGCGAAGTTGAGGATATGTGCGAATGGTGCGATAGTGCAGTAGGAGAATATAACAATGCCGACCACTTTTTACTTTGCGAACAATGTAGGCAAGATGCAATCCGTGAAGGTGATTTGGAGGCTGATGCCGAAGGTGAGGATATAACATTGAAGGATTCCGCCAAACTCGGATTCGGATTGGGTGCGGGATTGCTCGGATTTAGAGTTGCCTTATTCGGTGCATCAGCCCTTGTTGGCGGTTTGCTCTTAAACAGGAAAGAGTAAAAATTAAATTGTGAATAGACATAGTATAGGAGGAATTAGCAAAATGAAATACATTAGAGGATATTTACCTCAAGCAAGCGGTAGGAGTTATCGGGGGTATAATGTCATAGAAGATAATGAGGTGGTAGGGCGAGTATCAGTTGCATTAGAAGGTGGCTCACGAAGCAAATACTCAATAAATTATCGGAATAATGATGATGAATCAATCAGTTTTGAAGGCACTTTATACAAGAGATACAAAAAATCAAAGAAAAGCGGGAGGAACTATGTTTCCCACTATGATATTAGATTACTTTACATAAACGATGATTATATAGGAAATGATGAGGAATATGATGAAAAATATGTTTTCTCAAGCAAAGACCAATGGGGCGGAATACTTGATGCTATTGATTTCGCACAGGATTATATTCCTCAAAAGAAAAACAAGGGAAAAAAATCCAAAAAACCATTCCAAATCCCGATTATTGGAGGATTAATTGCTTTAGCAAGTGCATGGTATTTTAAGAATAAGTGAAAACCTTAAATAGTAGTGCCTTATTACACCTAATATGGATTGTGGAACTTGTGAAAGTGCAAGCCCTATAACTTTAGAGAAACCAAAAATAGTAGCCGTTAATTTAACTATTACTGATAACGCCCAATTAATGCTTGCTGATGCAGGGTTAGGTTATGAAGAAGAAGATATGAAACTTCTTATAGGGGTTTTATCGGGTGGTTGTTCGGGTTATATGTATGACCTTCAAATTGTTGAAGAAGCCGAAGATTGTCAAGAATTATTTATCTTTTGTGATAGAGTTCCTATGGGTGGATTTCATGTTTTAGTTCCTAATGTTGTAAGTCATTTATTAGATGGAATTGAAATAGATTATGAAGATAAATTAATGGGTGGTGGATTTAAGATAAACAATCCTAATGCTCAATCATCATGTGGTTGTGGTGAATCTTTCGCCTAAGTGAAATCTTTAAATAGGTATCATCACTAATCCTCTATCATGGAAACTAATATGGTATTTCAAAATGGGTTTGAATTTCATGCTTATTTAGAAAAGATGTTAGATGGTATTAAACAAGAACAAATAGAAAAAGAATTAGAAAAATTAGATTTTTACCATACCGTAAAAGGATTCCCCGAATGGGTTGATGATGAACTTGTTTATTTTAATCAACAGGTTAGAAGCATGGCGAGTCCAAAAAAGCCACTAAAGGCAAGCAATACATTTAAACTTCAAGCAGGGCTTCCGCATGAAGTGGAAAAGGCGGAAAAAGAGAGGTTGAAACAATGTGGAGTTCAAACGGATAAAAACTTGAAAAGACTGAAGCGAACCATAGATAAAATAACTATTCAAGATTATGATTTTATAGCAAACACCTCTAACCTTATTTCATTTAGCACACCTAAAGATGGAAGATATATAAGAGATATAGTTTTAGTTGATACTAAGGTTGATGATGAACTTGATGTGTTTTACATTATTTCAAGAAAAGCCCGATTAGTTTCTTTGTGGACTATTAAAAAGAGTAAAGATAATAAATTTACTCCAAGATTGACTAAAAAACAATCTAAAAAATACCGACAACCTTAAATCACAAAACATTATATCCCTTATTATGGATTCTAATTGTTCATCGTGCAATAACAGTTTTGAGGCTGAAGATGATTCCGAAAAGTATTGTGCTGATTGTGCAACACAAGAGGAAGTTCAAGAAAGCCAAGAATATGAAGCACCTGTAATCGTAGAAAGTTTGAATAATTCCGATTCTACATCTAACGGAATGGGCTTTTGTGGTAGTTTTGGAGAACTTGAACAGAATTTGTTTGCTGATGAGGAAGGCTCTAAAGTTGTAGCAAGAGTTATTACAAGAATGAGATTAGAGGGCTACCAAGAAGATGCTTGGAAAATAGTAATGGGTCTAACGGCTTTTGCCTATAAAAATCTAAACTGTAAAGGCTATTCAGTAGAACAAATGAGAAGGGAAATTAGTAATGCACCACTTAGGGAATTAACTGAATTTATACCCGGTAATGTTGCTGAACTAACTGAAAAAATTACAACTACTGAAATGGTATTAAATGGAGAATCTAAAAAAGAATCTAATAATTACAATGATTTATTTGCTATGGGTGGATTAGTAGCATTAACTTTTGCTTTTGCTTTTGCTTCCCGAAGGAAGTGAGATAATGGAAGAAAGTATTGAAATACCTTTGGAAAAACCCATAATTTACCCAAAAGGGTTTGAGGCTCAATGGTTAAACTTAGATGATTATAGGGAATTATACGCTATCATATATGGGGATTATCCTTTGAAAGACATACAATACATGGGGCAAAAAATTACTGTTATATTCTTATCTCCGGTTGATTCTAAACTTCACCCTAACTATATTAGAATCTTATCGGTTGATGCGTATTTCTATGAAAACACAATGTTTTTAGAGAATTTGAGATATTATGGAGAGTATATGTGGGATGAATTAAAAACGGCAAATGATGTTGATGATGCCCTACAAGATATTGATTCCTATGTTGATAAAATTTACTCATTAGCAAATATTTATTATCTTGATGAAATAATTTTCAGTTTTGATGGTTTATTGAATGAATTGGCTTTTCAGTTTGATTCAATTAAATCTCATAAAGGTGGAATGACTACTTATGACTTTTAATGAGGTATTAAAATGGTTTATCAAAAAGATGCAACCGATTTTCCTGTTGATTATCCTTGTTTCTATTCTAACGATTTAAAAGAATGGATTAGTTATGATGAGTATGCTTCAATCTTTTATGAAAACTTTGCTGATTTTATGATGGATAGAACTGATGAGCAAGTTTTGATTTCATTTATGAGTGATAAATTATCTAAGGGAAATAAAAAATATGCCTTAATAGTAATTTATGCTTCTATGATTGGTGATGATATATTTCTTGAAGGCGTAAAAAGAGTAAATTATTTTGATGAACTTCCCGATAAAGAAAAACAAAATAACGCTTATCTTTCTATTACTACTAATGATGAAAATAAGTTATATTACAAAGGAAAAAGAATTTATGTCGGTAAAAATAATAGAATAAGTTGGGTTAAAGATGTGTTATTAGCGTATGTTAAAGGAGAAATAAATAGCACCGGAACTACACCCGACTATGAAGGAATGGTTATGGTGTATTAAAATGTGGGTTGATATTCTTCCCCCTATTTCATCTCCATTAGTTTATTACAAAAAAGAGTGGATGAGTATATGGGATTATACCAATTATACCGGAGGCGGCAATCCCGATAGATTATTGATAAATTCTTTTGATATAGTTTTTACTAATAATAACTTGTTTAAAGAAAATGAGATAATAATGGTAAATATATTAGTTTGGGATGATTCTACTTGGATAACTAAATTTAAGGTTTGGAATGGAAATGTATCTAAAACACAACCCACAATCATAAGGCTTCAAGAAATAGAATTTACTCTACCCGAATACATTTATTTCATAGGTGATGTTAATAGTTATCGTGAATTGCGTAGTAGGACTTTGAAAATTAGTAAGAAATTAAAACATAATTACAAAACAATGGACTTTTGGATTTAGGGTTGATTAGCGACAGGCTTAAATATCAAAAGATGTTAATAATAATTATGAATCTTGACCTTGCGATTTCAAATGCTCTAAAAAGAAACCCTATTCAAGAAGTTTCACATACATTAGTTGCTAATTACGGGCAACAGTATGAACTTCATGCAATTCACGCTGATTTGAAAAAGGGAAGTGAACTAACAAGCACACCAATCGCACAAGCAAGTTCTAATGGAACTATTAGAAAGGCAGTTGTAGAAGGTCATAAACTTGGAAATTCAGCAAATGAATTTGGAAGGGTTTGGAGTCCTACCGTAGAAACTATGATTCCGGTTTCACAACCTTTAACTAAAGAAGGACCAATCGGACACTTTACTTCTTTACCTATTGGAAACACAACTCCAATGTCCTCTCAACAAACTACAAGTCAAATAGGAGGGCGTTTCTAAACGAACCTTTTAAGTATCAAAACAGAAAAGTATGGATTATACGGTGAGAAAAAATGAAGCAAGTCGTTGAAGAAATAAAAGACCTACCCGAACAGGCAAGGGAACAAGCAAGAAACCCTAAACTATATGGTGGAATTGCGGGATTAATAGTAGGTGCAACAGTTGGTGGACTGTATGCAACTAAAGTTAATTTGAGTTTCCTTCCTATGAGCGATAAACTAACTCCACTAATAGGTTTCCTACTTGGTGCGGGTATCTATGGCTATGGACTAACTACTACAAGAAGCCTACCATTTGTTAAGGCTGATGCAGTAAGAAGTATGGCTCAAGTTTCCGGTATTGTTATCGCAGGTGCAAACTTAGGTAAGTTGCTCGCTTCATTCAACCTACCAACCTTTGACCTTGCTACTGAAGAATCCGATGTTGTTGGATTTGTAGGTGATGGAAGGCAAATTGGTTTCCTTGACGCTGAAGAAGAAGATTTGACAACTCAAGACCAACCGGGTTTCACAGGTGATGGTAGAGTAATCGGACTTCAAGCCGAAGATGATGAAACTGAAGCACATGACTATGTTCCCGATTATTCCGCTACCGCTTACAATCCAACAATGACAGATACAACTATGGGTGGTATGCCTTCTTGGGGTAGAGAGGCTTCTCAAGTATCAGTTGGACCAACATACGATGCCGCAGTTAGAGGCGGTATGGTAATGCCTATGGCGGGTTCAGTCGCACAATGGTATGGTTCTGCTGAAGGAATTACTCATAAGAATACTGCAACAAATGTAGGATATAACTTCAGCATGGTTGAAGGAGTAGGTTCGGTAATCGGACAGTAAATAGGTGATAGATATGATGATGGATAGAATGTGTAATTGGTTTGAAACAAATACAGGTGGTTGTTTTGTCGGTGCTTTGGCTACTATTGGTGGTTTGCACTTGATTTTGACTCCACCACAAAAAGTTCTTGGCTTCTTGCCGGAATTTAAGACTACTATTATGGGTAAAGAGGTTGGCGCACAACAGTTAGTTGGTTTCGGTCTTACCCTAAGTGGTGTATGCGTTTTGAGAAACTGCATGATGTGAACAGGTGAATAAAATGAACTTTAGAAACTTGGCTACCACTAATGGTATTGCAGGTGGAACTTTGTTCTTACTTGGCATACATCAGTTTGGTTGGTTAAAGGAAAACATTGGGGAAAGAGGAATTTTCAATAAAGTTCCGGTCTTGAATGAAGTTCCATTTGTTAAAGATTTAACTCCTCTAAAGATTCTTGGTGTTCTCGGTATTTACTATGGTGGTGCAACCGTTTTTAATACCCTTACTGAATAAGTGAAATCTTAATTCACACTTCAAACTTAGAGTTTTTAAGTTGCTTTATAGTAATTTTTTTACCTTGATTCATCGGGTGATATATTTCATTCAATAAGGTTTCTAACATTTTAGTTTTATATGGTGGATTTATTTCATATATTTTAATCAATGAACAAATTACTACTTTCAAAGGGTCTAAATCTTCATCATAATTTTCAATATATCTTTTCCTTATCACAGGTCGCCAATTTGCTACCGATTCTAAAGCCAAATAAAAATTCTTTTTTGATAATTTGAAATCCATTATCTCACCTATGCTATGCTATAAGGTCATAATATAAAAGGATTGCCTATTGAACCATACGAGTCATAGGTGTTGGTTCATTACTTGGTGTATCTTTAAATTCTTTTACGGTAAGTGTTTTGATTGCTTGCTCTTTGTGTTTTGCTTCAATCATTATGTCTATGTTGTTTCCATAGGTGTAAATCGGTCCATATACCAAATCGGAATGAGCCGGAGTTGGTTTTGACCCTCCATTGTGTATTTCTTTTGATTCCGAGTAGTGAACAACAGGAGTAATATCCCTATCCCATGTGCTTAATGCTAACTCAAGTGCTTCTTGTTCAGTTTGCCCTCCATCACAAAATATATGATGGTGATAATCAAATACTATTGGGATTCCGGTTTTTAGATATACATTTTCATACAAATCCTTAACGGAATACAGACTTGCTCTATCGTCATTTTCTACTGTTAATCGCTTTTTTAGATTATCACTAAGTAATTTTGTAAAATTAGTGCAAAATCTTTCTAATGCTTTTTTAGGTTCTCCATAAGCCCCGCCTATATGAATATTGATTTTGTTATAATGGGAAGGTTCAAATCCCATCAAATCAAAAATCTTACTATGGGCTTCAAGGTCAAGAACTGTTTTAGCAACGGTTTTTTCATTGGGTGATGCGAGAACATTGAAAGGACCGGGATGCGTAGTAAGTCTATGATTCATAGATTTAGCATAATCACCAATATCTTTTAATAGATGAAGGATGGTTTGTGCATTAGGTAAATCCTCTATATCATATCCTAATTCGGGGTGTGATATGAAGGGAAATATCTCGGAGGATATTCGGAAAAACCTAATCCCATTATTTTCATTATGTTTTAGAACTGAAAGCAAATCCTTGAGATTTTCTATAACAAGTTCACTAAGATATTCATAACCTTTTTCTTCAAGTGTTGCCTTTCTCAAAGTTCTGTTTGTGAAAATTTCCTGTTCTCTTAATTGCATATTTAGACAAGCATATCCCAACATGAGTAGCCCTAATAGGTCATTACTTATAGAGTTTTCTCTACATTAATTACCAAAACGCTTAAATAGTATAAAAATGATACTAATAGATAAGCCTCACTTGTGGGGTGGAGAAAAAAGGAGAATGAAAAATATGGCTATGAGAAGTCAAGTATATGAATGGACAAATGGTTCAGCAACAGGAACATCGTCAATTAGACAGACGGTGGACCCAATCGCACAAACCATTAGTGGAAACAAAAAGACCGATATTTTTATCGGTGGAATCGGCTCAAATATCACAAAACCTGCCGAAACAAACGCTACGCAGTTCGTAGTAATTGAAGATGTTGCTACATCGGCTCATTCGGCAAGTGCAGTTCAAGTTAGAATTAACACAACTGATTACTTCCAAAACCCCGATGTGACCGACCAAGATGGAGTTCCGGGTTTGGCTTCGCCATACCCAAGAGGAACTACCTCCAACGGTGCAATTTCCGATACTGATACTGCTAACCTTGTAGTTATTGCAGGTGACAATGTATTGCCATCTTTCAGTCTAACACCGGAAATCTATGTATTGCCGGGTCAAACTTACTCGGTTCTATACACATCGGCTCAAGATGCAGGTGTCACAGGTGGAAAGACAGTAAGTTGCACATCAGTTGCTTGTTTCGTTAAATACACTTTGTATGACGGACCGGACAGTTTGATAGCAAACCGACTATTGGAAATGGGAATCACAGTCAATCCTTCAAATGTTGATTGGTATAAGAGAAGCCTACTTGAACAACAGTCTATGCCTTCTAACGGAGGTGTTGCTTGATGGCTATGAGAAGTCAAGTATATGAATGGGATGGCTCAAGAGGAAGCGGTGCGGCAGGTTCAACTCTTGCATCAAATGATGCAGGTAAGAGCATTTCCATCTTTATCGGTGGAAAGGGTAATAACATTACTAAACCTGCTGAAACCAACGCAACCCAATTTATCGTAATTGAGGAAATCGCATCTACTCCGTCTTATTTCGGAACAACTGCTTCGGATGGTGGTTCAATCGGAACAAGCGTTAGAGGACTAAACGGACAAGCCAATACCAACACAACAGGTCAAACTTATAGAGGACCACTTGCTTATACTCAAATTGTTATTAACACAACCGAGTATTTCCTTGACCCCGATAATATCGCTAATAGCGGTGTTCCGGGTGCGGCAAGTCCGTTCCCAAGAAGCGTGAACTTCCAACCAAGTTTCAACCTACACCCAACAGTTTATGTGTTGCCGGGTCAAACCTTTGATGTAAGATACACCTTTTACAACACATTTCACGGAACAGGCGGTGCTACAACTTACTCCGCAGGTCAAGATATGTGTTTCGTTAAATACACTTTGTATGACGGACCGGACAGTTTGATAGCAAACCGACTCTTAGAGATGGGAATTACTGTCAATCCGGGTAATGTAGATTGGTATAAGCGAAGCCTACTTAGTGCGGCTTCCGCCCCTGCCCCTGCTACTAACGGTGCTTGAATAGGTAATTAGAGTTTAATTCAACAAATACCTACACTTCTTCGGGAGTTGTAGGTTTCCTTTTCATTACTTATAATGTTTTAGGTTTCCCTATTTTAGTTAGATTAGGATTACAAGGGAATCTTTTATGTATCAATGCAACTAAAACTATTAATATGCCTATCCGAACTCAAACTTATTTATGGGATGCAGGGAAAACCTCATCAACGGCAGGTGTTTCATCAACCGCAGTAAATACTGACCAAGAAGGAAAGCCTATTGAAGTTTTTTCGGGTAAAAACGGTAATAAAAATACTTCATCACAAGAACAAAAAAAGAATACATTTGTTGTTATAGAGAAAATCGGTATGACTCCTACCTATTATACTTGTGGTAAGAGAACTGAAGCCGACCCTAACCCTACATTTAGAGGATTACCTGTTGAAAACGGAGTGGCCGGACCGAGAGCCTTTTTCCAACCAAGAGTTGATGATACTTCCTACTTTGTAAATCCCGATGGAACTCAAGGAATTGGAATGTCAAGTAGTGCTATTCCTTTTCCCGTTCAACCGCAAGCCCAATCCTCTCTAACTCCTCCGGCATACAATAAAGCCGATAAAAAATCCCGCAGTTTTGATGCTAAACTTCACCCATTTAACATTTATGTTAGGCGTGGTCAAACATGGGATATAGGAGTAGTTTTCACTAACGGAGGGGCATATCAACAAGCCTCCACCGCTAATTCAGCAAATACTTCTTTGAATCAAAACATCAATACTATAAATGGAAATGTAGGTAATTCAATTGGTGCAGTAATTTGAGGTGAGAAAATGCCAACAGGAATGATAAGTGCAAATATATCTTGGGGATTATTAAACTCAAATGCTGATGTTTTTCCATTCTTCCCACTAAGCGGAGTTCCCGATGTAGATATAACTTTCGGAAATTGGAAAGGAAATCCGTCTGTTCCAAGTTTAATCCAAACTCCGGCACTTTCGGGGCAAATCACCGTCAATGTAGGAACAGGTGTTATATCGGGCAATTTTACCTCTTTTACTACGGAATTAAATATAGGAGATTTTATTTGGTTTAATGACGGAACTAATCTTGAATCTCAAGTTATAGTAGAGATAACAAATATATTTAGTAATACGGATGCTCAATGTGATTTAAACTTACTCACCTTACCCGATGGAAACCCAATTCTATTCACCTATACAAACAGAATTTATTTTTTAATTGACCCTACCGATACAATTCAAGATAGCGTCTTTTTACAATCTTCTATTGATACTTCGGCTACGGGGGCTTCACAAGCCGTTGCAGGTAATAGACTATACTATGATAATTTTCAAGCCTATAATTGGAATACAGGTGTGATTGAAAATATTGCTCAAACTTATGCTACTTCAATAGGGGCTAACAAGAAAGATTTAGGTTGGCAAGATGCAACTTCATGGGAAACGGCTATTGGAACTTTATTAAGTTATGCAGGTTGGAATGATACCATTACTACTGTTGTTCCCGATACGACCTTAATAGATAATTCTAATCAAGAAATCGTAGTTTATTATAACCCAACAACTACTGCATATAAGGGCATTCTTGTTAATATAATTCAAAATATGATTTTTTATGAACAATCTAATGTAGCGCAAGACTATAAAACTCAACTTGGAGTAGAACCATTTGGACTACAAGAAGTGGCTTTTAATGCCGGAGATGGAATTGGATTTTGGATTTCGGGGGCTAATTTAGGTGCTTTCCCTAATCCTTTTGCCGCACCATATAATTCAATCCCTACGGGTGTGGTTATGTCCTCCTCATCTAACATGACTGAATCCTTTGCAGGTTATTTTGGTCAAGACGATGTTTTCATAGGAATTTATAATACAACATATAATCAAACGGCTTCGGGATTAATATTAACTAATCAAGACTTCCAACCTAATCAATTCCAAGTTTATTTCCAATACACCGTTTATGATGGATTAGAAGCAGTAGCGGCAGAAGAATTAACTAAACAGGGAATACAAGTTAGCCCCGAAAATGTAGATTGGTATAGGAAAAACATAGAAAGGCTTGCTGAAGTAGAAGCGATAGATTGGGAGTTTGATGAAGAAAATCCACCGGAAAGAGATGAACCTCAAGAGTATAATCCCGAAGAAGATAACGACCCAAGAGATTATGTGCCGAGAAATGCAAAAGAGGTGAGTAATGATGGGAATTAGACCTCATGTTTTTGAATGGTGTAATCTAACTTCTTCGGAAACCGGAAACCCACCATTTACAACTGATTCTTCTACTGCAAGATTCCCAATTACTCTTGACCCTTTAAGACCTTATGATATGTTTTCCGGTAATTATGGGATTAGGATAAATCAACCTCCCATGATAAAACCGAACCAAATGGTAGTTATAGATAAAATTGGTTGCACCCCTCATTCGGGTTCTCATGTTCAAATTCTACTTGAAACTACTAAATATTTTCAAAACCCCGATGGAGAGGATTTTGATGCCTATGGTATTAGCGGTTTAATGTCGCCTTATCCGGTTGGCTCTCCAAGCACTTGTAATGGAACTGATGCAGTATTACCTGCTATGGAACTTGACCCTCCAATTTATGTTTTACCCGGTCAAACTTGGGGTGCTATATTTACAACACTTGATGGAGTTCAAGGAGTAGAAACCGGAGGAAGCACCGCAGTTGCCGCCATGATTAGATACTACCTTTACGATGGATTAGACGCTATGATACGCATGAAACTAATAGATATGGGTGTTTCAGTTAAACCTGCAAACATTGATTGGTATAAAAGAGAAATATTAAACTTAAATAAAGACCAAATTGCTGAAAGTAAATTGAATACTGACGGCAATATTCCAACTTACAGACCACAAAGTTTAAGTAGGTGAATGACTCAATATCATATTGGGCGGGGGGCGCACACAGGGTTTTTAACCCTGCCCCCGTTCCACGATTTCTTATTGGGATATTAAAACCTCCTTTATTTCATCATATCGTAGTAGGTGAAGTCTTAAATACTTCTTTGTCAATCTCACTATATGTTTGACATAGTTATACCGATACTAAACATGAAAACTAAATATTTGAAAGAATGTTTAGAGTCTATTAAAAATCAAACCTTTGGAGAGTTTAAATGCTACATAGTAGATGGAACACCCGAAAATTGGAAGGAATATAAAAAGCAACAAAAAATGATAAAATCCATAATGAAAAAAGATGAAAGATTTGAGTATCATAGACACCCAAACCTTGAAGAACCTTATGTTTCCGAAAGTCAAAATCATGGTCTTAAATTAGGCGATAATCCTTATGTTCAATTCTTAGGTGGTGATGATTTCTTTTATCCTCATCATTTGCTAAATATGAAACAATTTATTGAAGATGAAAAAGATAATGATGTTGCTTTTTGGTTTTGTATGGTTAAAACTAATGAGAAAACCATTTTAGATTTCGGTAATTTTAAGGTTGGTAGAGTTAGTGCTTTTATTGAAAATCATTATATTCTTTATTCTTTTTTGAATAAAAATATATATCCCCTATTTCATTCGGCTACTCCGATATTTATGAATGGATTAATGTTAAAAAGAGATGAAGTAGAAGTGGTTGGAGGATTCAATGAGGATTATGAAATGGGAGAAGATGTGGATTTAGTAAGAAGAATAGTAAAAACAGGTAAGCATGGAAGATGGTTGCCTTATGTCGGGGCTTATTTAAGGAAACATGACGGTCAAACAACTAATCGGAAAACTATGGATAAACTTAGTAAAGAAAGAATTAAAAAGTGGGTTATAGGAATGGGTGAACAGTATTTTGACTCAAAGGACTTAAAAGTAGGTTGGGATATAGGTTGGGATAATTTAGAAGATATGAAACAAGATATTCAAACTAAAGATGAATTAAAATTAGGAATGGCTAACCCTAAACATATCACCGATAAAAATGAGATTAAAAAGGAAGTAGAAAGAGTTAGTAAAATGTTAGGTAAAGAAATAACAATGGCTGAATATGAGGTATTACAAGGATTAACAGGTTCACAATACCATAGCAAAACAGTTCTTGAAATTGCTAATGAGGAAACTATGTTTATTTTACATAACGATGAAGAATTGGATAAATTCATTAAAGAAGATATAATAACTTAAATAACAAGATTTAAATACTTCCCCCTTCAATTTTAGGGTATGTTTGACATAGTGATTCCCATTTGGAAAATGAAAACAAAATACCTTGTTAATTGCCTACATTCAATTCAAGCCCAAACCTTTACTGATTGGAAAGCCTATATCATTGATGGAAGCCCTACTGATTGGGAACACTATGAAGAACAACAAAAAATCATAAATGAGATAATTGATTCCGATGAAAGAATTGAATATCATAGGCATCAAAATCTTAAAAAGCCTTTTGTTTCGGAGGCTATGAATCAAGGAACTAAATTAGGTTCTAATCCTTATGTTTGTTATCTTGGGGGTGATGATTTCTATTATAATCACTTTTTAGATGAAACATTGAATTGGATTAATGAACAAGAAAATAAAGAAGAAGTTGGAGTTTATTTTTGTATGGTTCAACAAAATGTAAAAACAATTATTGATATGGGTGAATTTGAAATCGGAAGGATTCATACTGAAATTGAAAATCACTATTTAATCCACCCTATATTAGATAAAAAATTCCTACCTTACTTTCACTATTCCACACCTATATTTATGAATGGGGCAACATTTCAAAGAAAAGCCGTAGAAGAAGTAAATGGATTTGATGAAAAATTAGTTCTATGTGAAGATACTGACTTAGTGATGAGAATGTTGAAAAAGGGATATATTAGTGTTTGGCTTCCTTTTGTGGGTGCATACCTTAGATTGCATGGAGGGCAAACAGGAAGGCTCGGAAGTGAAAGTCCATTTGGAACAGATGAAAAGAAAAAAGAAAGATTTGATATGTGCTTTGCGAGATTTAATAAAAAACATGGAAAATATTATCTAATGCAAAAGGAATATGATGAAGTCAAATCATTACTAAAAGAAAGGTATGACTTAGATTTACCAAGAAATTATACGGAAACCATTAGAGCCATGAATGATGTAGATTATCATGGAAGGGTAAAGAAATATGACCAAACAAAAGAAATGATGTTCCTAATAAAAACTCCCGAAGAAAAAGAAGTATTCTTGACTGAAGATATTATAATCTCATAAGGGGAAGTAGTTTAACTTGGAAGAACGCTCGGTTTGCTACCAAGAGATTAAGGGTTCAAATCCCTTCTTCTCCACCTTAACGATGAGTAGGTTCACTTTTTATTCGGATATATCCCTTAATGCCTAACCTTTATATGGGTCTTAATATAATGATTAAATATGGCTGAAAAAGGCACATTGGAAATTACTAAAAATGATAGGAATTACCGAATAAATTTAGAACCAATAGAAACAATGCTTAGTGGTTTGATTGAAAAATCTATTAAACTCAAAGAAGAATCACAACATGATTATATGACTTCAAAAATTATTGGATATTTAGGTGAAGAATACGACCAAGAAGAATATTACCTAAGTGGCTATAAAACTAAACACTATCTAAGAGTATTTGCTGACTTTGTTGGGGAATATTATAAGGTAGATGAAATTGTTGATTATAATTATCGGAGGAATGCTGAAATACCACCTTCAAGGAGAAAATTCAAGTTTGGTTCGGAAGAAATAAGTTTAATATTCAAAGGGGCTTACTTCTTGACTGATAATGAAAATGAAGAAAATAAAATGGTAATATGGGTATTGCCTATTGATGAGGCAGGTAGTTTGGAAATCACTTGTCATTATAGTAGCCATGATGATTATACTCTTTTTATGAAAAGATTTAATGAATATTTTGATAAGAACCACCCGTTGAGAGGGAAAATAGTAGATAATAATTGGAATGAAATTGAAACTAAAGATGTAGGTTGGGAAGATATTATCCTAAACAAAGAACAGGAGAAAATCATTAATAGGAATATTACTCAATTTATTAAAAACATTGATATTTACGCTGAAAATAGATTACCCACAAGTAGGGGTATAATGATACAAGGACCACCCGGCACAGGTAAAACTTTACTATGTGAAGTCATAACTAATAATACAGAATATGAATCGGCAATTTATGTTTCAACCGATACTATTCACGATGTAGGTGATGTGAAAAGAGTCTATAAATTAGCGAGAAAAATGTCGCCATGTATGGTAATAGTGGAAGATATTGATACTCTTGGAGGTATTGATAGAACTGTAAGAGGTGGAGAACACCCACTACTAAATGAGTTTTTGAATTGTCTTGCAGGTATCGGTAGTAATGAGGGAGTAATAACTCTTGCTACAACAAACTATGCTAATCACCTTGATTCAGCCCTTGCGGATAGACCCGGTAGGTTTGATGTAAAATTGGATTTTGGACTTCCGAATGCTGAAGTTAGAGAGCATATCCTCAAGAAATATCTAAGCGAAATAGGGTCAAAGGTTGATGTTTCATCAGTCATTAAAAGAACTGACGGTCTTTCGGGGGCTTACCTTAGAGAACTTGTTATGACGGCTTATATGATACGCATTGAAAAGAATAAAAAGACCGTAGATTCAAGCATTTTAGAAGAAGCATTAGAGGACATTCTAAAACTTAAAGGAAAGAACAATCCTAACTTCAATAAAAGTAAGCAAACTACCTCTAATTTATATGGCTGACCATAAAGTTTAATAGGCAAAAGCCTATAAAATTTAATTATGGATATTCAAGATAACGCTCAAATCGGACTAATTCTTGAAGAATTACAACAACTCAATATTAACCTTAATCAGCAAACGGTAAATGGAGAAGGGTTTAAGGCATTTAAGACGGAATATTTTACCCGAAATGAGGAAATGAGAGGAGATTTAAGGGAACTTAAAAATGACATGAGGAATCAAAGTGAAGATATAGACTCCTTACAAGGTGATGTAAGAGAACTCAAAGATGAGTTTAGTAATATGAAAGTGGAACTACAACCGATAATGGATATGAAAAAATTTGTAAAAACACAAGTTATGAGGTATTCAACCATAACAATGACTATATTGCTTGGGGCGATTTTTGGTTTCGGACAGGTTTGATTTAACCGATACCCTTATCTATCAAAACGAATAAGTTATTGGTGTAGGTGTATCTATGACTCAATATCAACTTGAAGAAGTAGTTGTGATGAAACCCGTAAGAACGGGGGCTTTATTCTCAATCGGCACTATTGGGGGTGTTGCCTTACTAATTGGTGCTTTCTATTACGGAACTAAAATTTATAGAGAACTTAGAAGCCGAATGACTGAAAGACTCCGTTCCGAAGAAATGCCTGTATCTAACATAACACAAAATGCAGGTGTAGTTCAAGTAAAGGAACAATACTCTACTCTTGAAGGTCAAGCAGTAGGGCAAACAGGAAATAATTACCTTAGAACCTTACCAATCGGTAGTTTTGGTCAAAACTTCGGGGGTAGAACTTTCTAAGGTGGTATTGAAATGATTAATTTAGAAAAACTCAAAGCCGAAATGGAAAAACAAGATGAGGAAGAAGAAACCTCCTCCGTTCAACCTGCTTCAATGCTAAGAGAATTTGACGACCCTACTACTGCGGCAACAGGGGCGGTTGGGGCTACTATGATTGGTGTAGTAGGATATGATGCTATTAAGCATGGTAGAGGTGAAGAAACGCAAAGATTATTTCAAGGTGCGACAGGTTGGGCTTTGGCTATTGGTGGTTCTTTGTTATTAGGTCATAGTTTAGGTAGATTATTTAGAGGTAAAATTGCTCAAAAAGAGGCGGAAGATTACGCTAAAATAATTGAAATGATGGAAGAAAAGAAAGAGCAAGAAGATGAAGAAAGAGAGGAAAAGAAGGCCGAAGAACAAAAGAAAGTTAATAGCAATCGTATGATGCTAACGCACCCCGAAAGTTTCAATCCTACTCCGATTAACTTTGGAATTACACCGGGAATTGGTGAGTTCGGAAGTGCAGTTGGTCAAACTTTACTCTCCTATCACCAAAACCTCTAAATACTAAGAAAGGAGATGTTGAGATATGGTTAAACATAAAGGACTTTGCCCTTCTTTGAAAAAGTCGGTAGAATTTGATGTTAAGGAAATTGTTGAAATTCCAACTAAAAGAGGAATTAAATATCAAGTTAAAGGTGATTTTGAAGGAAGAACTTGTTCAACTTTTTGTAGTAAAGCGAAGGCTATGGAACTGAAAAAGGCATTAGGCTTAGATGTTATGGAAGCCGAAACCGAAGATGGAACAGGTCAAGCCCACCAAGAAGAAGGCGTATCGCCAATAGAAAATAATGTTCAACCTCTCGCTCAAGAACAAGAGCCTATGGAGTCTATGCCTGTTCAAGAAACTGTTTCAACCCCAATAACTAACACAAGTATTGGAGTAGAGCCTATTGAAAATCTTGATTTAACTGATGCTGATGCTTTGAATAATATGGCTACTGATTTTGATAAAGCACCTCAAATGATTGCGGATATTGAAATCGCCCCTTCCGAACCCGAAGGTGATGGTAGGTCAATAGGAAATATACGCCCTATGAATGAAGATGTGCCTCTCCATGCTGAATCCGAAGATGGAACAGGTCAAGCCCACCAAGAAGAAGGAGTATCACCAATAGAAAACAATGTTCAACCTCTTGCTCAAGGACAAGAGCCTATGGAGGCTATGCCTGTTCAAGAAACTGTTTCAACACCAATTACTAATACAAGTATTGGAGTAGAACCTATTGATAATCTTGGTCTTGATGGGGCTGATGCTATTGGTAGCATGACTACTGAATTTGATGATGCGCCCGAAATTTTAGCGAACTTTCAAATAGGAATGATGCAACCCTTCGGTGAAGGAAGGTCAATAGGAAATAATACGCCTATGAATCCCGATGTTCCACTTCATGCTGAAGAATTTAAAGCCGAAACCGAGATTAAAATAATTGACCCAACAGATGATACAACACTTCCTACTCCTCCTCCTGTTTGTTTTGTGGATAAAATACCTCCTTCAGTTTGGGAAAATCTAAGCGTTTTAGAAAAAATACATTATGCCGAAACAGGAGATGAAAGTATTTTAGTATGTCCTAATTGTGGGATAAGTAAAGAGCAACTTAGACTTCAAGATGGATTTGGCGTTTGTGGTGATTGTGCTTATCAAAAGTATTTTGCACCCTCTCATTGGATAACTGAACCTATGATAGTAGAAAACATTACTGAAGATGAAATTGAGTTATCGGAAAGACTACCTGCTGATGTAGATATGCCTCCTATGACTAATCCTCAAAAAGATTTACAAACTATGATTGTTCCTTACTTTGTTTGGGATAAGATTTATACTCAATTCACAGGCGGAATTAAAGCCGAGCAAGATTTAAGCGGATTAAACTATGTTTTGACATATCATGGTATGATGAAGCCTCAACTTGATAACGCTATTGAGGTAGCGGAAGGTGAATATGATATTATGTTTGGGGCTGAAAGGTATCAAGCACAAGTTTTTAAAGCCAAAAACAATCAAGGATATTACCTTGATGCTGAAACCGTTATTCCTTTAACAAAGAAAGGCAAGGTTAGAACTATGTCCGGCAAGCCTCATACTCCAAGAGAGTTAAAAGAGGATAAAGACATTACTCCCGAAGAAGCCTTAATGAGAAAAGAAATGAAGGCTGAAACTTTTGATGTAGAGTTTGATGATTGGGCTGAACAAGAAATGCTAACTCACGGCAAAGATGTTTCCTTTAAAGAATGGGCTAAAGAAGAAGGTAAAAAACATGGCGACATGGATTTGACCGATTGGGCTGAAGAAGAAGAAGAATCACATGATGAAAGGTATGAGGCTGAAGGTTATATTGATGAAACTTTGATTTGGAACATGAGAAATAAACTTGAGCCACCTGCACAGGGATATATAATGTTTGCTTCTTCAAGCCCCGAAATTAATATTCCTTACCTATTAACTAAAGGTTATGACCGAGATGAAATTATGGTTGTTGAATATGGGGGAAATGAAACGGTTTGGATTCCCGAAAAACCACCTATGAGGTATGGGGCTGAAAACTTTGAGGCTGAAGTAGTGCAATATGATGTTTTAAAGGGCAAACCAAATGAAGGAGGCGTTGAATATGCCGAATATATCTCCATACATGATTCCGTAAATGAGGCTGAAAAAGAAGCAAGAAGGGAAAGTAAAAATATCGCTGAAGATGAAGCAATCTATGTAGTAGAAGAACGGTTTGATGATGAAACACTTGAAAGCAAACCAAGCACCCTAATGTTTAGTATTGAAAAGGCAAGGGAATCCGAATATTTGGAGGCTGAAGGAAAACGGGATATACCTTCACTAAAATCCGTAGGAATCCTACTCGGAATAGGTGCATTAGGCGCATACTTAGCCCCTCAAGGTGTAAGAAACTTTTTGAACAGACTCAATAAGTAAGCGAACTCTTTATCTATCAAAAGATTAATATAATAGATATGGCTGATGCTACTGTTCACGAAGAAGAAGGTAGAAAGGCATGGAGAAATCTCCTTGTTCCGCTTGTAGGTTCTGCCGCTTTTTTCTCATCTTCACTTGCCGGAGTTATTAGAACTTACTCAAAATACGGTGGACCGAATAGTGCATTTACTCTTTCCGACTACTTTTTACTATCGCTACCATTTTTAATTATTCCTTTAACTTTGCACGAAACAGTTATCCAAACTAAGGAGGCGGAGAAAAATGGCGTTGAATGATACCTTGCCTCAAGAATATAACTTAAAGGACACAGACGATAAGATGTATTTTGTGATGGGTCTTTCCACAGGTATCTTGATTGGAACATTATCAACCTTTGTAGGTAATATAATGACGCACAAGTGGATGGTCAAAAATGGAAACCGAACTGATAGGAACGGTTAAATAGATGAAAAGATAAATACTAATCATGGGGTATGAAATCGGTTCACCAATAGAAGATAAAACTATTAACAAACAAGATAATCCTTTGATTCTTGATGAATGGTCTAAATATGTTTTGAGCCGAAGGCAAGCCTATTTTCAAGAGAGGGCGAGTATAATCGGACCGGAATACAATATCAATAAGAAGTCGTGGGATATTATCATTGAAAGAGAATGGAATGTTATGGAAGAAAGACTAAGAGGTGGAATTGGAGTAGAGCAAGAAGTGGTAGAATTATTCGGTGATGATTTTTTCCAAGATAGGGAAGATTTAATACATGAGATTATGAATATGACTTCTTCATTACCTACTGCTATCGTAGGTGATAAAGAAAGAAAAGAATTAAAAATCTACACCTTTGAGGACTTCTTGATGTTGGCTAATCAAGGAATTTTTAGAGATGAAATATTCTTATTGAATACACAGTCAAGATGGAAAAAGAAGGTAGCAATAACATTACTTGATTATGGATATAAACCAAGTCAAACTATAATGTTAGAGGGGGTAAGGCACTATGTCATTGAAAAAAACTGAAACACAAACATATAAGGCGATAACAAATCAACAGTATTTGAATGCTAAACAATTATCAATGCTTTCTTTGGCAATTATCATTTTAATTCAAATGATTCCCATTTTTGTCACAAGAACTCCTTATTTGGAATGGATGCTCTTAGGCTTTACTGCGGCAGTTTCTACTTGTGCAGTTATGGGTGCTATTTTAGTTCAATATAATGCTGATAAAATTTCTAAACTGTATAGAAGTGCATTCAATAGTGATTTTTATGAAACCATTGGATTATTTACTCAATTGAAAAATACGATTCAAGAACAGGCTGATAAAGAGGGCTTAGATTTTGAAGAAGAAGTTGAAAGGTTAGGTATAGACTCTTATGCCGTTGTGAGGGGCTATTTAGAATCATTTAGAGAACATTATCACCTATCTCAAGCGGAAGATGATTTAGGAGTCATTGAAGCACCCGAATATGACGATGAGCAAGAATTATTCAGTTGATAATAGCAACCTTTATATCACTAATAACATTAGAGTAGTATTGTGAACAATAAGATATGGGGTTATATCCTTTTAGCGTATTCCGTATTTGCAGGGATTTTGATTTTCATTGTTTCATCATCTCCTAATAATCCCGATGAGGCTATGGATTTAGTTAAGAAGGTTGGGGTTTTTGCTTATGTATGTGATTTGGTATTGCTCGCACCAATTTACTTTATCTATAAGAAAATGAAATCAAATACAACCGAAACCCTTATCTATCAAAGCGAACAATAATTCAGTTAGTAGGTGAAAATATGGCTAATCAAAATCCTCAACCCGAAATTTACACTACAAATCATTATTTTGATGGAACTGCGGCAGGGCAAACCAACACCCAAACAGTTTTTACACAACAAGCGAATAATGAAGAAGTTAGAATTTACGGATTTAGCGTTGATATATGTAATGGAGATGGTGTGAACTTTACTGCTAATACGGATTTTGATTTAGAAATTACAGTAGGAAACTCAAAAGTTCCATATACTCAATTCCCGATTGCACAAGTAGTCGCAAGCGATACTAAAACTCAATACTTTTCCTGTCCGGTTTTGGTTTTGTTCCAACAACCAATTGCAGTAAAGGTTATTCAAAGAGGCGCATTGGCTACTACCGCAGTTGTTAAGATAAGCCTTCATGCTGAACTTTCCTTACAAGAGGTTAATTGCTTACCGGGTGAAAAGCAATATCCGAGAGCGTGATAAATATGGTAAATCAAGACCCCCAACCGGAAATTTATGAAACTATACACATATTTACTAATGGTGATGCACCGAATACAGTAAATAGTCAATATATCAACACCTTTCAAGGTGCTAATGAAGAAGCAAGAATCTATGCCGTAGGAGTTGAAATTACCACTACTGCGGGTGTAGATGCAAAAAATTCTCTTGGTAATTTTCAAGTTCAAATTGGCGCAGGTGTAAATCCTGTTCCTACAAATTTCTTTGACTTAGGATTTATTGCTAAAAGTAGAACTGATGTAGTAGAATTATCTTGCCCTGTTGTAGTTAAATTTAAGCAACCACTAAGGGTTTCCGTAAGATATTTTTCTCCCGATGGTGGTAATTTAGTAGCGGCAAGTGGTTGCGAAATTAAAATATTGCTTATTGGTGAACTTGGAATACAAAAGGTGGTGAACTAAAATGGCTAATCAAAACCCTCAACCTGCTATGCTATCTCAAAGATTCAACATTACTGCTTCTCCGGCTAATGGTGCAACCTTTACAGGAACTATTTTAACTCAACAAGCATACAATGAATTGATTTACATTTACGGAGTTCAGTTCCAAGTTTTAACGGCTAACGGTGCTGAAGTTGATTTAGGTGCAAATCCAAATGATGCAGATTGGAGTATATCAATCACAAGTGGACCAAATGCAGTTCCAACCAACAATTTTTCGGGCAAGTATATCTTCAATAGAGAGGATAAAACCCTTGCATTTTCAAGTCCAATCGTGGTGACTCACAGGCAACCTCTACAAGTTCATGTAGAAAGAAAAAGTAATGCGGCACTTTCCGGCAATCTTACTGTAATTGTTAATCTCATCGGTGAATTATTAATAATGGCATGAGGTGATTATATGAAAGAAGGTAATAAATCCGACTCTAAATTAAAGGTTAATTCTGCTAACACAAAGGAATTAATAGGGGTAGGAGTAGCAACTTTTTTAGTCCTTTATGTTGGTGGATTAGTGTTTGGTGAAAAGAAGGCATAAGGTGAGTAAATGACACAAAATGATAATCAAAGGAATATTAAGAGAGCCTACCGAAAAAAGGCTTTTCAAACAGGTTATTCACTAATTACTGATACTGCGGAAGCAACTCCAAGACCTTTAAGTTCCTATTCAACTGAAACAACTCAAGCCACCTCACCCGTAAGAGATGGTCTTGACCCAAGAACTTATCAAAAAATGACCCGACCTGCGGTTGAATCTCTTGATTTTACTCATGCTCTTGATACTGCAAGATACCCGTTCCATTTAGTTCCTAAGCCGGATTCTTCAAATGTAATCGCAAGACAAAAGTTTAGTTTGAACCTTGAATATGACCCTGCTGGCGCACCCGGAGTTTTTGGACTTCCACAAAATAATTATCAAGATGTATTAGTTTTAAATGTATCGGGTATTGCAGGTTCGCAATCTCCAACAGGTGCAATTCCGGGTCCGAATCCTATTCCGGCTCTTGAAGCCCAAAATGTTGCACCTATAACCAACAATACTAACAATGAAAATACAAGATTCCCTAATGAGGGAGGATTAACCAATGCAGGTGTAGCCGGAACTATTCAAAGAATGGGGTCGGATGAAATCTACCGAATTGCTACTTTTGGTCATACTGAAATGACCGGAACAGGAAACACCTATCAAATTTGGGTAGATGGTTCTTTGTTTATGGAATGGTCGGATTTCCAATGGTCGCCTGTCACGCCACGAATTAATCAATGGAGGTTTGACCAACCAATTACTGTCACGGAACAAATAGTATTTAGAGTTATTAATACTAATGCTACTCCTAAAACTGACACCATAGAAGTTTGTTTCGGTGGTTGGTCGGAACAATACACAGGATATACCGATGTTTCTTATCAGCAACTTGTTCCAACAAATAACTGATGATAAGATAATTTTATATATCTAAATTTTAAGGAATAGATATGGTAGATAAATTTGACTCAACAAAACCTGCAAGAGTTAATCTTTATCCCGATTCATTAAGTGAGTCAAAATTAGTTCTTAAAGAGATGAAGAATCCCGATGTTGAATTTTTCCAATTAACTGATAAATCTCCACGAACTGCTTTTATGAACTATTTAGATAATAAAAAACTTAAATATAATCCTCAAGAACTTAAAAAAATTATAGATGATTCTAAACCTATTATAATCCGCCATAAAGAATATTATAATAGACCACGACCTGCACAGGTAAATCCTAACATTAAACCTGTAAAATCTAATACTGCTATAAGACGCTCATATCCTTCGGGTCATGCTTTTCAATCCTATTTAATTGCTAAATATCTATCTAAAAAATATCCTTTGCATCATTTTTCCTTTTATGCAATAGCCAACAGAATAGCAAATGCAAGAGTAAGTGTAGGTTTGCATTATCCTTCGGATAATAAAAAAGCACACCAATTGGCACATCAAATTTAATTTTACCATACAAAATTATTAAGTATCAAGATAAATCTAATCTAATTAGGGATATTTATGGGTGGCTTTTTTAGTGGAACTAATCAAGGTAAATCCAACATTAGAATCATAGATGATAATGGTGAAGAAGTATTTGGAATTAACACCATACATTTTAGTAATGGAAATATTGTAAAAGATAAAAGCGGAAAGGTTAGAATCACCTCCAAAGGGGGAGGAGGAGGAGGAGGAGGCGGTAGTGGAGATATTACCGGAACTTTAAGTGAAGGTCAAGTAGTTATTTCTAAAGGAAGTAAAATAATAGAAGGCGACCCCGATTTTACCTATAATAAAAATACCAATATGCTAAGTGTAGGAGGGAAATTAAAACAAGGATTTGTTAAGGATTCACCTATTGCAGTTAATTCCGATGGTGAAATAATAAAAATGGATTTAAACTCCAATAATCTTTTGACTTTCAATAGTGGAGAATTAACCGCAGTAAAACAAAGCATAGATGTTTCGGGAGGAGGCACTACAAGTAATCTTGAAAGCGGAAATGCTCTTAATTTCACTAACACAAGTGATGTTTTATTTACATCAAACACAAACAAGGGTGATGTTAATGTTTCAAGTGCATTATCACCCACAGGAATAACTAATGGAACATACGGAGGCAGTAGAAGCATCCCACAAATCACCGTAGATTTAAACGGAAGATTAACTAATGCAACTGAAGTAAATATATCCCCAAGATGTGTTCACGATGGAGGGTGGAACACAGGTGGAGGACTAAAAATATCGGAAAGAGTTAATTTAGTTTCTTCAACAAATGAAAAGGTTAATTTGAATAGTTTTAACTATTTTACACCAATAGCCGATGATGCTCAATCAAAGAATAAATATGAAATATCCGGTGATAATTTAATCAATTCAACTGCGATTACTTTAGAAGCGGGAGAAAGATTCACATTAGTAGGTGGAGTAAGCATAGAAAGCCCTGCACAGTCAATTTATTCAACGGCTCAATATAACTCAAGAATAGGAGGGAAAGGAGAGTTTGAGGGTGGAGGCAACCTACAAACTAATCCAATCTATTTTACTACCAATCTTAATTTTACAGGTGTTGATTCCACTTCAATTTCAGCAAGCATAGGTCAAAACTTGTTTGATAGTATAAACATAGAAGCAGTAAATGGAAACACATTAAGAACCGGAGGGCAATTATCTACTGTTAAATGTATTTGGGCGGGTAAATTCAGTATCGGAAAGCAAACGACTGATATTATCTTGATTGAATCAGCCACCGCAGGGCGTAGTGGTCCTACTTGTTTTACGCTTTCAATGGCAAGCGGTGGTAAGAAGTAAGGGCAACATTAATATATCAAAAGGAGTAAATTGAAATTAGGTGATGGATTATGGTAGGCTTTTTTAGTGGAACTGATGCCGGAAATGCAAATTTAACTGTAATGGATGGTGCAGGTATATTTGCTTACGGCATAAATACTATTCAAGTATCAGCCGGAACTTTAACTCCCGATGGAAACGGTAAATGCACAATTACAACCGGAGGTGGCGGTGGCGGTGGTGGAATCACAAGTGTTCAAATAACTTCAGCAGATGCAAGCGTTAGTATTACAGGAAGTCCAATCACAACTCCGGGTGGAACTATTGATTTGTCTGTTCCGGCAGGTTCATCAATAACAACAGGTCAAGTAGGATTCGCAATTGGACCGAATTTTATTGGAGGCGACCCCGACTTTACCTATGCTAACACAACAAATGTATTAACTTTAAGTGGAACTCTATCAGCAAGCACAGTATCAGCAAACACAGTAAGATTAGGAGGTGCAACTAATACCCCATTAGCGGCAAATACTTCGGGAGATATAATCCCTATGACCTTAAATGCAAATGGAAATCTAACTTATGTAAGTGGTGAATTAACTGCTATTAATCAAAGTAGCACAGGTGCAGACCCTACTCAAACAATAGGTGCTTCTACTGTTTTTGGAAGTGCTACAACATTTATGCGAAGTGATGCCGCACCTGCGCTTGAAGTATTAGCAGGGGTTTCGGGAACATACTCTCTTGCTACTATAACAGTTGATGATACAGGAAGAATAACTGCCGCTTCAACAGGTATAGAAGCCAATCCCACACCTGCGAACCCTACTCAAACGATAGGTGCTTCTACCGTTAATGGTTTTGCCCCGACATTTATGCGAAGTGATGCCGCACCTGCTCTTGAAACAACAGGTGTCACGGCAGGTTCATATACTAATACGGATATAACCGTTGATTCAACAGGAAGAATAACTGCCGCATCTAACGGCATACCCGGAAATATCGCAGCAAATCCTACTCAAACAATAGGTGCTTCTACGGTTAATGGAACTGCACTAACCTATATGCGAAGTGATGCCGCACCTGCACTTGAAACAATAGCAGGGGTTTCGGGTTCATACATTAATTCAAATATTACTGTTGATGCAACAGGAAGAATAACTGCCGCTTCCGGTGGTGCAACTACGGTTTCAACAGTAAATATTGAAGATTCGGGTGTAGCACAAGGAAATGCAACTACTTTAAACTTCAATACTAACCTTACGGCTACCGTAGTAGGTGGTGTAGCCACTATCAACGCTTCCGGTGGTAGTGGAGGTGCTTCACCAACTTTCTCTAAACATTTTGGTGATTGGGGTGCAACACTTCAATTACTTCAAGACCGAAGTCCGGGTTCGGGAACTTATGATGATGTTGATGTGGTAAATTTAAATGATTTTCAATATTTTACTCCCCTAATAGACGACCAATTTGCTGACAATTTATTACCAAACTTCCCGAATCCACTATATCAAATTGGAGGAGATAATAATGCTTTTGCTACGGGAAATAAAAACACTACTCCATTCAGTCTAACGCCCGGTCAAACATTTAGACTAACGACAGGAATAGATACTTCAATAGGAGGGGCGCAAGTTAGGTATAGTTTAGAGGAATATAATAATAATATATTTGGCACAGGGTCGGGAAATTTGGCGGCATTTGTAATAAATCCGACTTATCTCGGATTAGATAATGGAACTCTCGGAAGTCTATATTTTAATCTTGATTTAGGTGTATTAGATGTATCGGGTGGAACTCCTATTGAGGGTGTAATTTTAGGGGCTACATCAATGGGAGTTCTTGAAATAATGTATTTGGGAGAGTATGCGTTTAAATCCGGTAATGTAGATTGTTTCATGGTATCAAATCAAGGAATCCTTGACATAGGAAAAGGCTCAACACTACTTCAAAAATTATCATAATAGAGAGGAAACATTAAATATCAGTTTGCTAACAATTGAACTATGGTTGATGAATTTTCAATTAGAGAGGTTAAAACAAGCGACCTTTCTACTATTTATGAGATACATCAAAAATCGTTTCCAAGACCTGCAACACCAAGATACTATGAAACTTTAAGATTCCAAAAACAAGCCCCCTTTTATGTAGCAGTAAATCAAGAAAATGATGAAGTTTTAGGTTATATTGCCATAAGAATTAGGAGAAACTATGAACAAGGGCAACAAACTAATAGAATGATAGTAGCGGCATTAGCAACTATGATTCCCAAAAACACACCCACGACTGATAGGAAGGTAAAGTTTCAACTTATCCAAAAGGTTATTGATGATTTTAATTTTGGTGGTTTTGAATCCATACAAGCCGATGTAAGAAAAGGTCAAACTGATTCGGTTGATGCCTTTAAAAGACTTGGCTTTACAACCTTTACTAACGGTAAATATCAAGACGGGGAAACTAAAATTAGTTGTTATTACTTGGAGGATTTAGCGGAAATCGCAGGTGAAATAGAAATAAAAAGAATGACTAAACCATACCTTAATAAAGTTCTTTCCCTCCATAACCAATATTTGAAGTCAAAAAAAACTATTTCATATTATACTAATTTGATGAACAGGGAAGGCTCAATACTTTTAGTAGCAGTAGATAGTAAAAATAGGTTATTTGGATATTTATGTGGAAGAAGGCAATTGAATAATAAAGATGATGAAAATAGCCGAAGAAATACTTTAAACTTTACCACAATGGTAGTAGATGAAAGAGCAAGAGGTAAAGGCGTAGGAACTGCTCTTGTTGAAACTATGATTAAAGAGGCTAAATTAAGCGGAATAGAAGTAATTGTAGGTGATGTGAGGGAAAGCAACATAGGGGCAAGAAAATTATATGAAAAATTTGGATTCCGAGAATCTAACAACGGCAACTACAAAGATACTAAAGAGGAAAAAATAAGAATTAGAAAGAGATTGAGATTTCCACCACTACCTACAATTGTGAAAGATAATTTAGAAAGATTAGGATTTTTTACTGTTGGATTCCTAATCGGTAAGTATAAGAACTAAAATAAACTTTCTTGCTTCTTTTCTCCTTCTTCATCAAATGATTGGCTAACCCAATAAGAAACTAATCTATGCGTTTCACCAATATATGTTGAACACCCGTATCTTTCTACAAGTTCATTCATAAGTGGCTCATATTTCATTACAGAACCTTTTGAAACAGTTAAAATTACTTTACCCGGACATTTTACAACTATGGGCTTTCCACTAAATGAATCTATCCTCTCCTCTATGATTGTTGAGCATTCTCCCGTTAATGGTGGTCGCCTATAACTTGTTCCACACTTAACGCATCTAACCTTTTGTTGTCCGTAGGCTCTAAGATTCCCTCTCATATCCCTTATTAGGTGTCTATTTATTAATCGGCTTGATTGGTCTTTATTATCTACTGCAACAAGTGTTTCTCCAAGTTCAAATTGAGCCATAGTCTTTTGCTTCATAGATTCAAGCGTAGTATAAGGGTTATCTAATGGTGCTTCCGAGCAATCATTAGTTTTATGAGTATATCCAAACCCTTCCATTTCATTTCCTGTTCCTAATAATGATTCAACAGTTATGATACCATATTTATGAACATCTTTTGCTTGTATAAAGTTTTGTGAAGCCTCATAAAATTCAAGAGGATATTCCCAATTTACATCAACATTTAATGCCTCTTTATCAATTTCGGAAGGAACTATTTTTGTAGTTAGAATGAGGGGTGCATCCATCTTTCCACCTCTCGTAGTAGCAAGGAATTTTTTACTAAAATTGATTAATCCATCTAATAACATCAATACACAATCAATATCACCATCACAATTTCTTCTTTTAGCGGCATGGAAATAAGGGTGTCCGTAATGACCTTTTACATCGGCTATCCCAATCAATCTACAAAGAATTGCCCCCGAAGTGTGAGGTGCAAGACCCATCATTAAATGACCGAATAAATCTTCTATCTTTTCAGCGTTGTAAAATGGCTCAAGACCATATAAATTAACCAACATACTATCAATAAACTTAGAAGTATTCAAAAATTTCTCGGCTACGAATGATGAAATAACTATATCTTGTGGCTTTAATTCTACAATATCATCTCCATCCTTAACATCATATCCAAGTTCTCTTGCTTTTTCAGCAGTTAGTCCTATCTCATTTGGTTTAAAGTGAGTCATAGTAATATCAACAAAATCAAACCTTATTGTTCCATCTCTAAATACTGAAATATCATTTTCAAATCTTAAAATACCTTTGGCTAAGTTTTCGGGGATTTTTTCAGCACTTGTCATTCCTTTAACACCTTTAATTGGTGGATTATTTACTGCTTTAGCGACCAACTTTGCATCTCGCCATAATTTACCCCAATCAAGGGTTCTTTTTTCTACATCAACAAACTTAGTTTCATCTCCATCAACTACTCCTTTTATTGTTTCATTACCTTCGCTATCCTCCCTAATTCCGATATGAACTGCCTCATTCATTGAAACTAAATCCATTACCTTTCTTTGAGAACCAACATTGAATCCAACAGGGAATAGTGAATGAATCGCAGGTTTCATTTCCCTCAACTTCGCCCCTTCCGGCTTACCCATTCTCGCACCAATCCTGTAAGATACTGAAGGTCTAACTTCATAATCTAAAACCTCATTTATTAAATCAAGACCTGTTTTACCCTCTAAATCTCCCTTAAACTGTTTTAGTAATTTGTAAGCATTAAGTAAAATTAAGGACTTATCGCCCATTAAATGATAATCTCCCTCAATATTTTCTACATCAATACATAATTGATAAACTATATCTAATGCTGAACTATTGACCTTTACACTACTATTACAAAGAGATATATTCATTGAGTTAATCAAGTATATTAGGTTTTCGGCTGATATATCATTAAGGAACGGAACAAATTTAGGATTCAAAGGAATATCATTAGCCTTACAAAGTCTTACCGATTCCATAAAGGTATTAGGAACATCTAATTTTTTAGATTTCAAAAGAACTTCATAGTAATCTTCATTGAATGCGCTTGGAATAATAGGGTGATTATTTTCAATAAACTCTCCGACAGGAACTAATAACTCGCCTAAATCCCATACCTTTTCAATTTTCCAATCCGAATCAGTTGCTAATCCTTCCTCAATATCATCAGTAGTTTTAATTCTTCTTGCTGAACCATCTTTAAACTGAACATAAGGTGCATCAATATCGGTGCATGGAGTTAATACCGTAGCCTTACCCGGTCTTTCATACTTTATTTGAGTTCCAATAATAATAAATGAGTTCAAAACTTTCATAGTAGCAGGGTGAATTGAAGTTGTTGCTAATCCCGCTAACCTACTTCTACCATATCGTAATCTAAAGCCTCCTTTTTCCATAGGCTGACTAAATACAGGTCGCCCCGCCAACACATCTCCAAGATACTTATAACTCGGCTCTACACCCTCTCCTTCGGTTGTGTCCTTTTTATCGCTAACGAAAGACTTTAACCATTCCCAACCATCAAGTTCTAATGCTTCCACATATTTTAAGATTTTAGGGGCTTTTAGAACCAATCCTTCGCACATAACAAGTATGCTTCCCTCTCTAACTTTGTTTGTAGGAACTCTCGGCAAATCTCTTTGGCCGGAAACTTCAGCACCTACTCCTTCCCCATCAAGATAAACAGGACACTTTTTCGCAATAATTTCAAGTTGAGGGTTGCTTGGTCTGTATTGTAGCCCTCTTGCATAAGCCCCTACTTCTTCTTTATACCTTTCTACTTCTTCCGAAGTCATTATAGGAAGGCTAATCTTAAACATTCTCCTAAGAATATCACCTATCAATACTGAAAGTGCTTGCCCTGTTCCACCTGCGCTTCTAATTGGTCCGGCAAAAGATATTGCTATACAATTTGAACCATCGGAGTTATCTAATAACCTTGCTGAAACTACACCCTCAAGAGGTGCAACTAAAATGCCTTCAGTTAATACTGCAAGACCCGCACAAACTCCATGATATATTGAATCTTCAATTTGTTTCTTATTTGTGAACTCTTT
>Ga0209348_1000184_pt1 | contig 36755 bp, 50 predicted proteins | sample ETNvirenome_2_30_FD_184065 | JGI IMG/M metagenome (GOLD analysis project Ga0209348, IMG submission 184065) | Marine viral communities from the Pacific Ocean - ETNP_2_30 (SPAdes) (version 2) | ecosystem: Environmental > Aquatic > Marine > Oceanic | place: Pacific Ocean | collected 2013-06-22 | reverse complement strand
GCTAAACATTCTTTATCTTCTTGGCAACCAAGCTCTCGGTATTCCCAAGTCTCGTCCTTGCCACCCTCATAGCGACCAGCGAAGCCCATTCCTGGTTCTTCGTACTCAGCCACGACTGTAATACCCTTCTTTTCAAGGGCGTCGTAGACCGGGATAGGTGGAGACCAAGCTGTATCGAATGCTATATTAGCGTACAGCTGACCATCATCGTACTCCTCGGTTTCAGTTACGTCAGCATAACAAGCCTCCCACTTTGTACCCCAGTTAGACAGTCTCCAGTCGTACCAGTTATCTCCTTTGCCAGCAGTCGTATCTTCCAACTCCTTGGGCATAGGAACTATAGTCTCAAAGAGCTTGCAGCTGTCCTTGCCTTCGTACTTGGCAACGGCATCTACTATCTCTTGTATTTTAGTTTTATCTCCACGAACGTAGAGATGATTTGAACACCAGTTCGGCATTTATTTGTCCTTTCTTTTCGTTGTTAAGTGTGAGCCTTGTAGTACTCACACGCTTCATCTATTCCGAAGTCGTTGAGGAGAGTAAACTCTCCGTACCACTCCTTGAATTTCTTCCTCATATAGTCTAGTCTATCGGGGAATACGTCAATCTTATATTTCTTGAATCCGTATTTGTAGAAGCCCTTCTGTCCATCATTGGTAAAGACAATAAGGTTTTTCTTAACAAGGGATCGTACCTCTTTCTTGATTAGGTGGTCATCCAGTAGTTCTCCTACTGCTATGTCTAGACTACCATCTATGTATCCAGTTTCGGAGTACTCGGACTCAATCTTTACATTGTCCTTGTACCACTTAAAAATGGTATCTAGTTCCTCGTGATACTCCTTAGAGGTCTGAGGATTCTTAGGGTGCTTGTAGTGCATATCACACCCACCGATACCATCGTTGCTTACGATAGCAAATGGTTTGCCATCGACGTACAGATCAGCTTGGAAGCAAGCAGTTTCTTGACTAGCAAACTTACTGTACTGTATTTTTTTCAGTTCTATGTTCATTTTTTTATTGTAGTTCTGACTCCAGGAATTCCTGGGTCGCTTGTTCTTTCAGTTCGCTACTCTCCTTAGTTGTAAGGACAGTATCAAATTTTTCTCCATCTTCGTCATATACTTCGTACTCAAAAATATCTGAGTCAATAATCTCGATGTCTTGCCACTTCTCTGTGACCCATTGGTCGCCACAGTATGAACTGCTCTCGCAGTTCACTACTTTGTAGGACAGACTTACTGTAGCGTACGCTGTCATATTATAACTTAGGTTCATCTCTGTTTCCCAAGTTGTTTCTAGTTCTTCTTCTACTTCTATCATTGTTTTCTTTCGTTAGTTACTCTTGATAAATGTTCTGTACCCATCTGTGAGTCCTTGCATATTGGCCCCAGCTCTTTTGAATGCGAGCATAAGGGTCATAGCCTTGTCGGGACATCCGTCTGAGAAATAACTCAGCGCTCGTCCATACTTGCCATAGTTGTTCTTAGTAGTTTTTATACTGTTCTCTATATTATCGACTACGTGCCTAAGCTCATCAGCCAAATCGTCTATGTATTGTTCTTGTTTTTTAGTCATTTTTTCCTTTTGTTAGTGGTTTATTCGTTACTGTATATTATGATCTCGCCATTAGTCGGATCATCAGTAATTGAATCTCTTATCTCAAGACGACTAGCCCAGTAATTAACTTCGGGTTCGTGCTCATCGTTGCTAGTTCTTTCTTCAATACCCTCGACTACTCTTACTGTGAATTGTGCTGATATTGGATTATCTTGTATGCATTTTAGTAATGCTTGTATTAGTTCTTTTGCGTTCATTTATTTCTCCCATTCTTGTTTGATCGCAAGCCATACAATGGCTTGAAACTGGTAGCCTTTCATTCTACGTTTTCCGGCGAGCTTGGCAGTAATAGCCTCCACTCTTCGGTATTGTTTAGCTGTGATAGTGTCCACAGTATCCACTACACCTTCTCCAGGTTTCGTTAGACACGCTCTGATGTGCCACGAATCAATTGTTATATGATCGGGCGACAGTAGACCTACGTTCATTGCAAAGCTGTGAGTCTTCGGGGATTTGTCGGATATCTCATATCCTCCTTCGAGGGTTCTCCAAGCCTTACCTTTATTCTCGTGCGTATTGCACACAGTAAAGCTGTCTATTCCTTCATTACTCACGAACGCCTTGACCATTGCCTCGGCGTCTTGCTTGTTCCTTTCCCATCTGCTTCTCGGCGATAGGATTGATGTTACTGCAGCCACTATGTAGGAATCGACTTTGTACCTTTTGCTTATGCCTTCGCAAAAGCTCTGGGCCTCATAATACCATACTCGACCATCTTGGCGAGTCTTCCTACTAGCTGAGTTGTAACGATCAATTAAGTTCTGTTCGATTTCTTGATCGTACAGATTTACTACTGATCTTTTCATACTCGTTTATACCCATCTCCAGTACGGAGCTGGCATTATATCGTTAAGGGTTTCTCCCTCGGCGTACGATATTGCGTACTCCCTTATTTCATCTAAGGGAACATCGCCAAGTTCATCTTCTAGACCGAGCACTAGTCCGAAGGCTATCCCGTTTTCGTCGGGTTCTTCGAGGTAGTACTCCCACATATTTTTAAGAACTACGTGCATTGCAACTTTTAGTTCTGAGTTATACTCCGAGGACTTCATTGTCCTCGTCTTCATTTTTTCTTTTGTTATCATTTTGATTTATGTTTATTAGTTCATCTACACATTTGTCTAAATGACTTTGTGCTTCTGAAATCTTATAAAAGTGGTATATAATCTTTTTCGATAATACCACTTTGTCGTATTCCTTTTTACTTTCCCCTCTCATATGCATAAGTGAGAAACCAGGAATTTTATGTAAATCATTTATGTCCATAGGCTTTTTTTTATTCGTCCTTAAACCCTTCCATTTTCATACGTTCTACAGTTTTACTCTTTACGAGTTCAATCTGTTCTTTAGTTAGCAAACTCATAGCAAAGGTTGCCATAAGTTCTATCATTCGAGTTTCAACTTCCTTAGGCATTATGCGTGAATCGATGTTCTGACCATAGTAGCGTTGCCACTATAATCTAATCCTAAGCTTGCGAGTGAAACTTCCCCTTTAATAACGAGGTTCTGAATAGGTTTAACAGTCGGCATTGCGTCGACTGGTTCGGCTTTGCGAGCCTTGCGAGCTGGTCTAGTTCTCTTTTTATAATTGAATGACCAGTCACTTTTTCGTGGAAGTGATGCTGTATCACGCCACAAGCAACTTGTATTTTTAGTTCTTTTCATTTTTAACAGTGCAAATCTCTGTACCAATTCAGAATGAATTGGCAACGCCAACAGCTAACGTGAAAGCAATTTGCGTGAGTTGGCTTGCTAGCTTTCAATAGATTCGTTCATTTTACTCACTAGCTTTCAATAATAGTAAATTGTCAGTTTCCTATTATATCAGATCCAAGTAGCGTCTAATTACTATTGTAAATTGGTTCTATTTTCGTGGGCTGGCTCGCGAGTATGCTTCTCGGTTATTACGGCTTCCTTAAGATTTACCATTTTGCAAGCTTATCAAATCTTTAAAAGTCAGCTATAATTAGAATATGACTAGTTTTTTGAATATATCGAGTAAAAAAGATGCCTTAAATGATTGTATTAGAACAGCTTATATAAGTTATAACTAGTATAAGTAATTAATAAATGAGTCAATTTGACTCAAAAAGATGGATATTTTTGCCAAAAAGATGGATAAAATCGACTTTGCGTATATGGGCTTTAAAATGTTTTTGAATACCTAGTGTCGCAAAAAGATGAAAACGCTTTCTAGAGCCTTACAGAGCCTTTACGGGCTATATTAGCCGTGCTTATGGGTTCGTCGCACCCGGATTAGCTATGCTTATACCAGGATCCATATTCAACCCGGAATTAGCAAATCTAATAGTAGATTAGGTTATAAGTAACGCTAATATGCTACCCTAATATATTGCATTCCAAAAGAATATTTTTATCACTCAAAAAGAAAACTTTGATCGTTTAAAAATCGCATTTTGATTAATCAAAGTCCATTCGGGCCATCCAGAAGCAAAAACTAGTGAACATAAATGCAGTAAACATATGCACACTACTTTTTAAGGGGTGGTGGGAGTCAGAAAAAAATGCAAGCCTTCTTTATATATACATAAACTACGCCTCAAAAAAATATCTTGCTCAAGGGCGTTTGCCCCTCAGCCCCCAAGGCTGATGGGGCTTTGCGACATAACTCTTATATTTCAAGGTACAGCTTCGCCATAAGCGAAGCATCTATGACGTAGACCGAAGTCAGACTAGGTATTATCGAAGAGTTATCCATAAGTCACAGGCATTATTTTATCGTACCCTTCACGCTACTTCAGGGGTACGAACCTATACTGCAGCGGGCTGACCCTTGTCCCCAAGAGGCATTATTCCTAGTGCAGTACCGTGAAGTTTAGTGTCCTTCGGGTGGCTATCCCCGGAAATCGTTATCACCCGCATCGGGGCTTACTTCCTGGACTATGTATTGGTATAGTAACACAAGTGCCAAGTCCCTTGTCAAGCTAAAAAGTATTGACATAGTACTATTTATTTTGTTATCTCTGCCCTATGGAAGAGTCACCTACTGGCAAGGAAGAGCTAATGGATGAAATAAAATCAGCTATTGATAAAGTAGTAGAGGTCAAACAACTATCCCAAATCAAAAGCCTTTCTGTGTATAACCCAGATAAAGTAGCAAAGCTACTTTACCTATACAGCAAAGGAACAAGCCAAACTGCTCTTGTTAAAAAGTATGGTTTCTCTAGAAATACTATATTGAATGTTCTTGTAGATTACTCTGATCATCTGGGCAAACTTAGAGAAGTAGCTGGAAAAGTTTCAGCGAAGAACTATATGAACATATCTTCCTTGGAGGAAGATTTGATAGACAAGGTTCGGGACAGAATGGAGAACGACCCCGAAATGGAAGTAAGCTTCAAGGACTTAAAGGAACTATCAATAGCCAAGGCTAACTCTTTTAGGGAGGCTATGACCTCTCGTGGTGAGGCTAGTTCCATAACTGAGGATAGACAAGTTGTCACACAACAAGACTACGAAGAGACCCTAGCCGCTGCTAGGGCTAGGATTGATGAAATGAAACGTGTTGACGTAATAGAAACTTAGTCAAAGTTATGGAGCTAGTATTCACAGAACACCCTTGTCTAACAGCTCCGTCAGACGAAGAAATAATAGCTCTAGGTGAAAAAGACCCAAAGTTGCTGGAGCAACTTTATATAGCACACGAAGGTAGGATTAAGTCCTCCATAGAAGACCCAGTACGTCACGGGTTCGACCTAGAGGGTTGGGTTCGTATACAAGCTGGTCTGGACGAGTTCAACGAAGTTCTAGCCCTCGGTGGAAACAGAAGTGGTAAGACGACCGGGTGCGCCAAGATGCTAATGCAAGCAGTAATTGATAACTCCGATGGTCATATTGTATGCTTCAGTCAAAACGCTGATACATCTATTAAAGTACAGCAAGCTGCTGTATGGTCTATGATGCCCAAGGAGTTTAGAAAGAAAACAAAAAGTATTGAAGGATATATTAATTATAGTATGCAAAATGGTTTCACCGGGAGTAGTTTTATATTTCCAGACACTAGAACTAGGGTTGACTTTAAAACTTACACTCAGTTCAGTAATAACCAAACAATACTGGAAGGTTTTGAGTTCGGGTTCAAAAGTCCCAAGGGTAACAACATTGGGGCTTGGTTAGACGAATACCTGGGTGACGCTGCTCTAGTTAATACACTTCGATTCAGACTGGCTACTCGTGATAGCAAAATGATAATCGGCTTTACGCCGATTGATGGTTATACTCCCTTCATTGCTGACTACCTTAAAAACGCCGAGACCATACAAACAAGACCAGCTGTCTTGCTGAACAACAAAGCAGTACCAGTAGCGCAATACAGTCCATCAAGGGACGCTGCAGTAGTATACCTTCATTCCGACGAAAACCCCTTCGGGGGATATGAGCGTATAGCTAAGGACTTAGAAGGACGACCCGATGACGAAATAAAAGTTCGTGCGTACGGGCTACCAGTCAAGTCAACCAATTCTTTGCTACCTTACTTCAACACAGAAGTAAACGTACTGTCAGAAGAACCAAACAAGTACGGTATGACCTTCCCCGACATATCGGACACTAAGAAATTTACGGTGTATCAAGTTGTTGACCCAGCTGGGGCTAGGAACTACACTATGATCTGGGCTGGGGTAAATGAAATTGGCGAAGTTTATATACGAGCCGAATGGCCCGACCGGGCATCATACGGAGAATGGGCTATGTTTGGTGACCCCAAATGGAAGTACGGCCCAGCGTCCAAGAAAGTAGGTTACAACGTAGAAGGATACTGCGAACTCTTCAAGGAAATAGAAGGGGACTTAAATTTAAAGGTTACTGAAAGGATTGGGGACTCCAGATTTTTCGCTAGAGAAAACGAAAACAACGATGACTTATTCACAGCCTTCTATGACTACGGAATTAATTTTATTCCTTCAAGTGGTGTTATGGAGGAACAGGGCATTGCTGCCCTGGACGACTGGTTTAATTACAATCCTAATATAGACATAGATGAAGCAAATAGACCTCTGTGCTACATACATAAGGACTGTGGAAACTTGATTGACAGTTTAATTAACTATGGGTCAAGGGGAAAAGCTGACGAAGCACTCAAGGACTTCTTCGATGTAATACGTTACTTGCGTATGTCCAACGGAGGAGAAGGCCCAGACTTTATAAGCCAAGGATCAATGATCGCAACTAAAAACAACAAAGGAGGTTACTAATGCCAAAGAAGAGACTAAAAGACATAGCCGAGGAATACGGAATGACATTTGATAAGGCTTACGATCTTGTTACCAATAAGCTCGAAGAAGAGCAAGTAACTGGTCGTGGGAAAAACTTATGGATATCAGAGAGAGGACAAGACATAATTGAAGACTTGATCCCGATGGTAGTTATAGATCGAGGGGTAGTTATTTCACAAGCACCTAACCCTAGATTTGTTTTTGTAAAGTCCAGGGGAACTATACAAAAGATACCAGTTCAAATTCCACTTGCTCTATCTGGTAAACTTACATCAAAGGTAATATATTTTGAAGCTGACCATTCTGGAGAAAAAGTAAAATATAAATATATTAAAGCACCTAAGCTTCAATAACTATTGTAAAGTATGATATATTAGTAGCATTTATGGATTCAGAAAATACTTCAAAGGCATTAACTTATGTCGATAAAACTCCGAGCATTGATACGCTCAGAAACGCATACGATCAAACAGTAACAGAATTAGAGTCCTACTTTGATTTATGTCGCACAAGTTACGACGATAGACGTAATTGGTGGCCCGGCAAAAGCCGTGATCACCGAAAGCACGGAGCTGATGCGTTCCCTTGGGAAGGTGCTTCCGATATGGAAAGTCACGTTATTGATGAACGTATTACTAGACTTGTTTCATTATTCATAGCTTCATTAAACAGAGCTAACGTGAGGGCGTTTCCTACTTCGTACGACGATATAGGAAGAGCTAAATTAGTTTCTAGTTTTCTTAAATGGATGGTATCTTCTGGGTACATTCCTCGCTTTGGGCGTGAAATGGAACTAGGGGCTAACTATCTTCTTGAAAGGGGCATACTTATTACATACATAGGCTGGCACAGAGAGGACAGAACTTTCCTTCAAGAACTTGATCTTGGTCAAATTGCTACAATAGCTCCAGAGATTGCACAGCTAATACAATCCGGGGATGAGGACGATACTTTGATTTCTATGATCGAAGGAACTTTTCCTGGAGTTAAAAAGTCCAGAGCTAGATCAGCACTTAAAAAACTTCGCAAGAATGGAAAGGCTGAACTACCAGTAGTAAAAAGAGAAGTAGACGCTCCTCAAGTAAAAACACTAGCCCCCGATGGGGACTTCTTTTTTCCTCCATACGTTACTGATCCACAGAGAGCACCTTACTGTTTTTGGAAAACATACTTCACCCCTCAAGAGTTAGAAAATAAAGTTGCTACTGACGGCTGGGACAAGGAGTTCGTTGACTATGTAATTGAACATTATCGTGGAGTAAATAACGACAGTATAGAAAGAGAACAAGAAGGAAGAAGGTCAACAAGTCTAACGGACAATGCTTACGAGGCTGATGAGTTAGTTGAAATAGTTTACGGATACCAAAGATTAATTGATCCTTCCGATGGGGCTGAAGGTATATACTGTACAATATTTCACAAGGACTTCAGCGGCAACCAAGAAGCTCCAGGTTTTGCAAAGTTTGAATTACTCAATGGGTACGAGGACTACCCAGTTGTGGTAACAAAACTTTCCGAGGACAGTAAACGTCTGTATGACACAATGACTATACCAGACGTTCTCCGTGGAATACAGAACCAAGTAAAGGTAGAGAGGGACTCAAGGGTTGATCGAAACAGTCTAGCAACTTTACCACCAATACTTCACCCGGTGGGTCAAGCGCCTAGCGACTGGGGACCTGGTAGAATGATTCCTTATCGTCGTAAGGGGGACTTGGACTTTGCTCCTACGCCACCTTCACCAACTGGTTCTATTGAAATAGAAAAAACTTTAGAGCAACAAGCCGATAGGCTTGTAGGGTTGGACGAGACATCTAGTATTTCTGGAATACGAAAACAGTTCTTAGTTGATAAGTTCTTGCATCACGCAGCCGAGGTAATGTCAATGACCTTTAAGTGTTTCCAAAGGTTCGGCCCCGATGAAATATTCTTTAGAGTAACTGGCAACGCTGACCCAATGAAAATGACAAAGGGTAGCGCTGAAGAAAACTATGACATAATGATTAGTTATGATGTCCTTAACTCCGATCCAGAAGCTCAAGAAAAGAAACTTCAACAAGTTGTTGCCTTGACACAGATGGATAGAAATGGTCGTATCAATATGGATTCATTAATGGATATAGCAGCCGCGGCAGTTGACCCAGTACTTGCTGACGCAGTACTGCAACCAGCGCAACAAGCTACCGAACAAATTACTAAATTCGTAACTGATGACCTTGCTAAGATTTACTCCGGGATGGAAATGCCAGCGAGACCTAACGGTGGTCAAATTGCTATGCAAATCATTCAGCAGTATGCTTCACAGCCAGACATTGCACAGCGTCTTGGCGAAGACGAAGCCTTCGCATCTCGTCTTCAAAAGTATGTTGGTCAGTATCAGTTTGCTCAACAGCAGCAAATCAATGCCACTCAGTACGGTCAGTACGGAACTTCAGCCGCAGCTGTCGGCAATGTTCAAACTCAAGGACTGGCTCAAGGCTAATATGGCTGACAACAAAAGCACTTCTGATCAAGCGGCAGATCGGGCTAGAGACCTTAGATTCAAAGAGGTTAATGCTTTAGTACAAGAGTACTTTGGTACAGATCCTGGAACTTTGTCAGCTATCTATGGAAACATAGGTGTAGAAACTGGGGATTCTTATGACTATTTGCAAAAACAATATCAAGGAGGCCCCGGTCGGGGGCTGTTCCAGTTTGACTGGCACAGACCCTACTATGCTAAGTTTTTAAAAAAATATAATAAGAAAGATAGTCCTCGGTCTCAGATTGAGTATGTACATAAATCAATATACGACATAGGAAGCCAAGAAGAAAAAGACTTAGGTATAGGAAACGCAAAACACATACGAGAAGCATTTGCTTCTGGTGATCCTAAACGAGCTAATGATATGTTCATAGAAAGGTTCTTAAAACCTAAGAAAGAAAAAGCTCACAGAAAAAGAAGACTAGATACTACAATGAAGTATTTTGAAACCATTGTTCCAATTATGGAAAGAGCCAAACAACAAAAACAAAATGACATTAGAAAATGATCTTCAACAGTTAGCTAACTATGAAGCCTTCGCTAACTTTCTTGCAGTAGTAGAATCTTTAAGAGAAGAGTGCATAGCAGAAATGCACCAAGCAACTTCTGAAAACATACAACAATTATCCGGTAGAATTTTGACTTATGATCAGTTACTACAAATGTGTGACTGGAAAAAAATACAAATGATGCACCCCACTAAAGTTGGGCTTGTGTAGTATGTTAATATATTTTCATCGCCATCGCTCGGCGTTAAGGAGTGGAAACAAACAAATATATGTCAGACGAAATAGCAACGGAGATCGCTGAGTCCGTATCAGAAAATACAGCGGAAAGTAATAACATAACAGCGGATGACTTTGTAGCCAACCGCTTGGCTCGCCTAAAAGAGATATCAGAAGCACGGACGGAGGCATCCGAAAGTGAAGAAGAAGAACCAGAGGGCGAAACAGAAGTAGAAACAGAGGAGGAGGAAACTGAGGAGGAGGTTAAGGCTGAAGAGCCAGAAGCCGAAGCTGAAGTAGAATCCGAAGATGTTCTTTCACAGTTAGACTTAGATGAGATGTCCGAAGACGACCTTCGGGAACTATCTGAAAAACTTGGCAGTCGAGCAGTTGCACGATTTGGCGAGCTTACCGCAAAACGGAAAGCCGCAGAAGAACGTGCTGCTATGCTAGAAGCTAAGTTGCAAGAAGCACCTAAAACTCTCAAAGCACCCGGTAAAGTAGCAAATAACCCCTTCGCTTCACTTGATACAGTTGAAGCCATACAGGAAAAAGCCGAAGAAGTAAATTCAGTAATCGAGTGGGCAGAGGATACATTGTTTAATGCAGACGGATATGGCCCAGAGGATGTGGTAGTTAATGTTGGTGGCAAAGATTTAACCAAAGCTGATGTGCGTAAGACTTTATTGAACTCACGCAAATCAAGGGACAAGTTTTTGCCAGACCAATTACTTACTATCCAGGCTCAAGAACAAGGAAACCAATTAAGAGAAAACTACGCATCAAAAGCAGTAGAAGAGCTTCCTTGGTTGTCTGGAGATGATAATGATACTAGGAGTCAATATAATGCAATTATGCAAGACAAAAGAGTAAAGGATATGTTAAAGATTCTTCCACCCGATGTTTCAGCACAAATGCCTTACTTGATGGCTCACGCAGCAAACAGTCTTTACGGACGAAAACCTGTTGAGCAAGAAAAACCAAAAAGTTCTCCTAAGTTAAACCCACCAAAGTCAGTTGACTCTGGTGCAACTAAGTCAGAAAAACCCGTGAACCCTTCTAGCAAGGTCGTTAAAAAACTAGTGGAGCAGTACAAATCCACCGGTAACCAAGCTGATTTCGTCAAATACCGTACGCAACTATTAAAAAACCGATAACCTATATAAAATATTATGGCATTCTCAAATACCTATGATACAACACCTCCAGGGTCGGCTGTTTCCAATAGAGAAGACTTGACTGATGTCTTGACTATTCTCGCTCCAGAAGAAACTCCCGTCCTTTCCTCGGCATCGAAACAACGTGCCGCAGCTACTAACACAGAGTGGACTGTTGACGTTCTCAGCGCACCCAGCACAGCTGGTATCGTTGAAGGCGCAGACGTTATAACTCACACCGACCAGTTTGCTGGTCGTGCTCGTATGGGTAACTTCACACAGAAGTTCCGTCGTGACTACAAAGTTTCTGATCTACAAGAAGCTGTTGAGTCCGTTGGCCCAGCTAAGATTGCTCAAGCTGAAGCTAAAGCAATTCGTGAGTTAAAGCGTGACATCGAAGCAACTCTCTGTTCTACTAACATAAAGCAACAAGCTACTGCTACTGATCCTTACAAGATGACTGGTCTTGGTGGATTCATTGACAGCGCTGCAGCTGACTCAACTGTTCCTGCTGGATTCAAGACTCCAGCAAGTAGCATCTACACAGCGACTGAATCAGCATCTGATGCTTTCAGCGAAACTATATTCAACGATCTTATTTCAAGCATCTTTGAAGTAAACGGAGTATCCAATGGTCTTGTCCTTGTGGCTGATGTTGGTCTTCGTCGTGTAATCAGCGACTTCGCTCGTTTATCAACAGTATCAACTGAAACAAGCATCCGTAACGTAAACTACGACGGCGGTGTTGCAGCAATCAAGCTCTCTGTAGAGCTTTACCAAAGCGACCACGGTGTCGTTTCTATCGTAAACGCTAACCCAGACTGTATGCCTAACTTTGGCGGAACAACTGCTAACTCAAGCGGTTACCTCGTCAACCCAGAGTACTACGGTGTTCACGAACTCATTCCTATGGGTTCAACTCGTCAGCCTAACAATGGTGGCGGTGAACGTGGTTTTGTTGATTGTGCCTTGACACTTGGGGTCTATCACCCACAAGCTCACGGCTTGATTCAAGACGTAAAATAATTCTGGTCGGGGGGCGCAAGCCCCCCACCTTTTATTATGCAAGTTGTAAACAAACAAGGATACTCTGATGAGGAAATAAACACCGCTTTACTGCGTGAGGTAGAACTTAGCCTTCACAAAGAAAAGCACACGGAAAAGCATAGATACGATCAAGCCCGGAAGGATGCTCGTAGCAATGTAGGCAAAGAACATCCTACTTTAGGTAGGTGTGTTGCTTCTATGCCACCAAGAGAATACTTTAGATTAATTAAAAAGTACGGACACGCAGAGGTTCATTCTAAAGAATTTCTAAAATACTTTCAAAAGAAGTTCGGCGATCTTAGCCCCAATAAAATTTAATGAGAAACAGAACATACGGAGATTTATTTAAACTTGTTAGATCACTTGCTGGAGTGGGTTCTTTTGCTCAATCAGAGGTGGATGATGTTGAGAATATTATAAACAGAAGGTTTGCAGAAGCATACAATTCAAGTCAGATCTGGCCCAGATATTTAGTTACTGGAGAGCCAAGAACTATTGTAGCTGGAAGAACTGTTCAAACATCTGAAGACAGCATTCATATATACGGAGCTGGTGATTCAGAAGTAAATGGACTTTACAGAAGAAACGAAGACGTTAATTCAACAGCTACATTTACTAAGTACGATTCAAATGAAATAAAAATTGGCAACGAATTATTTAGTTTAGTTTCCGATGGCACAATAGGTTATATAGTTAAGGGAACTCCTAGCTTAAATATTCGTTCAAATCCAAGATTATACCAAGGTACAATGCAATCTGAAACTACACCAATCAGTTATCCAACATCTGGTTGGACTACTGTATCTGGTTCGTCTCCAGCTCCTTTTGCTCAAGACTTGTCTCACGTAGGAGAGTTTCAAAGGATTCATTCTGACGAACCGTTTGTTAATAACTCAGCAAAAGAGTATGAATTTTTTGTTACATCAAGAGGAGCAGAAATTCTTAATGTTCAAAACAACAACGCTGGTTTGGCTTATGTGACATACAAAAAAGATTTCATTCCCTTTGCCGTTACTACTGATCACGGCGCAAGCACAGAGTTAGTTCCAGAAGAGTTTTTTGAGTTCATAGCTCACGCTTCTTATGCTGATTTCCTTCGTATGGACGGACAAACTGACAAGGCTTTAGCCGAGGAACAAAGAGCGCAAGTATACTTGGCACTTGAGCTTGAACGTGTTGATATAATGTCCAATAACAATACTGTTAACAAAAGATTTTCCACTTACGTTAATAGACAATCAAGATAAAATAAAATTATGAGTAGTTCAAAAAACAATACACTAAACTTTAGCGCTGCTGGTTCAGCAATAGCGGGTGGAGGAACAGCAATAACTGGAAACTTTGGAGCAATTCAGTTCCTTACTGATGGAACAATTGATGCTTTTACTGCTACAAATATTGACACATCAGTTGCAAATATAGCAACTTCTTTTGGTGCGGGAACAATTATTTATGGCAACTTTACCTCTGTTACTGTAAGTGGAGGAATAGCAGCTTTGCATAAAATTTAAAGATGCCTAATTCGTCTTTAAGTCTTGGCTTAGGTAGATCATTAGAGTCTGATGCAAAGCCAGCTTTTTTTACTCCAGATGCTTCGTACTGGGGAGTAAAAAGTTTGCAGGGTAGACCTACGATGTACGAAGTAATGAAAGTAAGAAGAAGTACTGACAATGCTGTGAGGACTTTTACAGAAGGAGAAATTAATGATGGCACTATGCTTTCTTGGGTAACTGCTTCGTCATCAACTGCTGATGGATATGTAAGACAACTTTATGACCAATCAGGAAGGGGAAACGATTTCGTCCAGGATGATTTAAGTATACAACCAAAAATAGTATCAAACGGCGTCATACATACAGACACAGAAGGCAAAATAGCAATAGACGGAAAAGGGGCTAAAATGGATTTAGCTGAACCTTCAACTAATTTCTTTTCAAGCGACGGAAGCTGGTCTTTGTTTTTAGTAACAGATTTTCCGGACTACAGTTCAGCGTCACAAAGCAATGTAGGAATATTAAATTTTCAAACCAAAACCAATGGGGGAGCTAACTCAGTAAGAAAACCCACGCTTGCTGTTAACAAATCATTTAACCAATTAGCTGTAGCTCAACCTACTCAAACTGTTGGCTCTAACTCTACTGGAAACATTTATTTGCAAACATATCCCGGAGAACAATTATTCTCTAACTTTGGCGATCCTTCTTTGTCCACTAATAACAACGAAGGATTTTTAGATGCTTGTAGCAGAGGTGAAACTGGACACGCAACGACTGATTTAGCTACATCAGTAAATACAGAAACTGATGCCAATAAACACGAAGTAATTCTTTTTCAACCAAATGAAACTGGAGTCAGCACAAGTTTAACTGCTTTAATTTATTCTCCTACTTATTTGTTTAGTAAAAAAGAACAAATAGAAAGAGCTTTAGTTAATCTTTTTGATATAACTTTTGTTTAAATTTTTTATTATGGAAACTATACTTAGAGGAACTGTAGGATCAACTGGATTTTTTGCTTGTATGGGACTACAAAGCGTAAACAGCATAGTTAGCCTAATAGTTGGAGTAATGACTTTTGTGTTTCTTGGACTTTCTATTTATAAGTTACTGAAGGATTTAAAATGACTACTGAACTCATAGCAATGCTAGGTGGTGGTGCATCTGGGTTCTTGTTTAAGTTGATCGGCACAATGGTGACTGCTCAACAGAACAATGTAAATAATCTCATAAAAAAACAAGAGGCATCAAGCGCAAGCGCTGATGCAGCTGCTAAACGTACTGGCGATGGTGGCGCTTGGGTGCGAAGAGTTATTGTAGTAACAGTTTTATTTGGAGTAATTATAGCTCCCTTTATTCTAGCTCACAGCGACGAAGGAGTAACAGTAGCTAGTGAGTATAGTAAGTTCTTTGGGTTCAAAAAGGGTACAACATTTCAGACCTTGCACGGGTATGTTATACTACCAGAGATACGCCAAACAGTTCTAGCCATAGTAGGTTTTTACTTTGGTTCATCCTCAGTTAAATAATATGAAGAAATGTAATGTATGCAATAAACCCAAGAGCATTTGCTCTTGGTGTTTCCCTATTCAATGGATTACAAAAGCGCTCAACAAAAACTATCTGAACTCCGTGACAGCCTCGATAAAGTCCTTGGTGGCAAAGTCGAAGGCCCTAGCCGGGAGGACGCTGAAGAAGCTCTCAAGTCAGCTAAAGACGGTGCTAGGCGGGCTAAGAAAACGCTCCTAGGAAGAATCAAGGAGTTGCCAGTAGTTGACAAGATAACACAACTTGGGGCTGCTGGAACTGTAGCAGTAAGCACAGCTGCAGTTACACAAACTAATATAGCAGTAGATGAGACCGAAGTATTTGTAGCCAGCGTAGCCAATGATGTAGTTCACGAAAGACTAAGATTCCCCCCGGTGATAAATAACTTTGTAGACTTCAGCGCCTTGGACTCCTGGGGGAGAGAAGTAATGAAGGAAAAGATTGCTGCAGTAAAAAATGAAGTGGCTAAGGTAGAAGCCAAGGTATCACCAGTAGAGTCACAGCCCGCCGAAGAAACCAAGAGCCAAGAACCACAAGCCCAAGAAGAAAGTACTAACAACAGCAAGGAAGATGGAGGAAGTGCAGAGAAATCCGAGCAAAGTTCAGAAGAGGTTAATAGTGAAGAAATAAAAAATACAGAGGAAGCCGATCAGCCACAAGAAGAGGACATAGCAGAAGCCGTGCCAGAAGAAGAAGCTACAGAGGTTATTGATGATATGGATGAAATCAAACCTCACTCGGATATAGAAAGCGATGAATCTGGAATGATTCTAAATAAGGAAGAGCCAGTTGTTATACCAGATGAGGTAATAGTGGTATCTCCAGAAGGGGCAAGACAAGTATGATACAATATATAGTCGAAAACTATAAAGAAAATCTACTGGGTATGCTATTTGCGTACATAGGAATTTTTTCTATTATAGTTATGTTTCTTCCTAAAAACAATATAATATCAAGAGCCTTTAAAGAGTTTGCATCAATATGTACGTCTATCTTCAAAAAATAAAATTTTTATTTGCCCCATTGTTATTTGTTTCAATAGCTTGGGGTGCTGTACAATTAAACAGCGTCGTCTACGACCTAGCTGTTGAAATAGATGAAACTTACAGCGTTTCTGATTTTAACCCAGAGGGTGGTAAGACCTACTATAATCCAATGATATTTACAACGTCAGTAGGTGGACAGTTTGTATTTGAAAACTATTCTAGCAGTTTAACAGAAGGAACTCAAGACACTTCATTGTTAATCTATGACAACCTAGAGGCTGAGTTTATATTTGATCGCCCTTTAATATTTAATGATGGCCCCAACATAGGTTTTGGCGGAGGGCAACTTAGTACCTTTGAAGGTTTTGAAAGGTACGAAGAACCTTTTAATGGAACAATAACTTTAGCTGGAGACAGTACTTATGCTGCTGTGTTCTCATCTTTTTCACCGGATGCAATAGGTACTATGCAAGTTCGCTTAACTGCACCTGGTCAAATTTATAGTACTGATTTAGTTCCTATACCAGAGTTAAAAGATACTGGACTTTGGATAGCAATGATTATAGCTTTATTCGTAGCATTTAGTTACTTCAAAATAAGGAGTGACATTTAACCATAAACAAAAGGATATATTATGCCACAAGGAAAAGGAACATACGGAAGTAAAGTAGGTCGTCCACCCAAAAAAAAGAAAGCTAAGAAGATGGGCAAAAAAGGAAAGTGTAAATAATGCCATTCAGTAAGTACAGTTCAAAGCAAAAGAAGCTGGCTAGAGTTGCACCACCTCGTAATAAAATTACTGGGGCTGATTTTAAAAAATTAAAGAAAACTAAAAATGCACAAAAAAATACTAAGCGTCGCTAGAAAATTAGAGAAGGCGTCAAAGGCTCACGCCGGGCAAGCTAAACTATTAAGATCAATTGTAAACAATGGCAAAAAAAGCAAAAAGCGGGGGTAAGATATGCCCAGCCGGAAAGGCTTGGGCTAGGCGTACGTTTGATACATACCCTAGTGCGTATGCAAATATGGCTGCGTCTAAGTATTGTAAAGACCCAAACTACGCTAAGAAATCAAAGAGTCGTAAACGTAAGGCAAAATAATGGGACAACTCAAACAATGGAGAGAACAAAACTGGGTAAGGATAGGAACTGATGGATCAATCAAAGGGCCTTGTGGAACGTCTAAGGACAAGAAGAACCCAGACCGTTGTCTCCCTAAAAGAAAGGCTTTATCTCTCACGAAAGCGGAAAGAGCTAGTACTGCTAGAAAAAAGAAGAAGGCAGGAGCTAGAGGAAAAACAGTCGTCGCCAACACCCCCAAAGCAAAAGTAAGAACAAAGAAATAGACCTACGTGGTATAATATTTCAAAATTTAACCAAAATAAAATATGTCATCATCATCAGGAAGAGTAACATTTACATTAATCCAACAAGTTGGAAAAAAATTTAAAGATTTTAAAAGATCGCTTACTAAAAAAGACCAAGTAACAAAAGATCAGCTTAAAAAACCTATAAGTCCAAATAAAGACATACTAGGCCCAGACGGCAAACCAACTGGTTTAAAAACAACCAAAGGAATGACTGACGCTATTAATGAGCAGTCAAGAAAGCAAAACAGAAAACTCGTAGAGGACACAGCTGCACATAACGCAAAGGTAACAAGCAACAGAGTAAAAGTTGGTCTTGGTGGGGCTGGTGCAGCGTATGGTATTAATAAATTACGAGGCAGAGGTGCAAGTAACAATAATACTACTCAGACAAGGAACGTAGTTCCACAAAGGGAAACAGTAAAAACTAGTGTTCCTAAACTTAAAGACACAACTGTATTTGTAAACTGGAGAGACAGACCTTATTCAATTGATAATAGTAGACGTCCCGGAACAGAAACAAAAAGAAAATTTTTACCTTTCTAGTATGGCTGATAAGTCAAAGATGAAGTGCAATGTACCTCGCCGAGAGGTACAAGGTGGAAAGAAGTTTGTCGTTAAAGCCTGCGAAGGTGGCAAAGAAAAACTTATAAGGTTTGGTGATGCCAATATGACGATAAAAAAGAACAGACCAGCTAGGAAAAAAAGCTACTGCGCTCGTAGCGCAGGTATAAAAGGCAAAGGGAAAATGTCAGCTAACTACTGGAGTCGTCGTGCTTGGGATTGCTAATGAGTAGATATACTTCATACGGCAGTCTTGATGACCGCATCGCCCAGGATGGCGATGTCGGTTTTATAGGTTTTAATAATCGACTAAGACCCGACCAACTAGGTCGGGGCGTTCTTGCTACTTCAAATAACTTACGCCTTGATCGTAATGGACAAGCTCAAGTTAGAAAGGGCATACAAATTGTTGAAGCTCCCTTTGCTGTAGGCGGAGAAGTTTTAAGACTTCCTACAGAGAATCAACTTGGAGATAATATTACAACTATGCTGCCTACTACAATTAGGTCAGCTAGTTTAGATGATTCAACTAAAGTAGTAAGTCTAGTGCTAGATAATCCAGCGATTGAAGTAGGTCATTCATTTGTAATAGGCAATGAAGTTATTGTTCAAGGAATAGGGTTTAGTCCCAGAACTGGAACAAACCCCAACGGAACACACACTATAACTGGGGTCACTTCTGGTACTGATACAACTACAATTACTTATGTTCTTTCTGGAACGGTAAGTGCGACATCGTACTCTGTAGGTAACGCATTGCCGCAAGATTTAAGTTTTCTTTTAAACGTTCAAAGTACTTCAGCGGTAATTGGTTTCAATATGGACATTGATATCAATAAAGTTACTCTGGTTTTTGATAGTGCTGGGTTTAGTGATCCAAATGATGACGCTAGTCAGTACATATTTATTGCGTCAAACAGTAAAGTTATTGCTAAGAACTTAGCTACTAACGCCGTAACACAAATTAACTACCCAAGCGGAGAAACTGTTCCAGAAAAATCATCAATGCTTCAAGCGTTCAATAAAGTGTTTGTGTTCAGAAACGGACAAACTGCACTTGAGTGGAATGGCAACTTTGACCCAGTAGCTGCTGGAAGTTTTGAAACTGGCAAGTCCTACACTATAGTAAATCCCGGTGACACAAACTTTGTTTCTTTGGGTGCTGCTAATAATTTAGTAGGTACTGTGTTTACGGCAAATGGAGCTGGCAATCCAGGTGAAACTGGAACAGCTTCTTACAACTTTCAATTAGTTCCTAGTGGCCCTTATACACAGCCCGGCGAAATATCTGCTGTTGCTAATGGTGTAAAAATTGAAAGTGGAGTAGCTACTGTTGAGTTTGGTACTGGGGCTGTTGCTGGTATGAACACCGGGGACATTGTAACAGTAACTGCTAAAGGAGATTCTGACTATGCTGTTGGTGATTCATTTGTAGTATCAAGCGTTGATGATGCTAATGACAAAATAACATTCCCAACAAAAGGAGCAGACGAAAGTACTGGTTTTACTGGTGTTATTTTTCAAAGAGAAATATCAGTAGGTATGGGATTCATACATATGCCAGCGCCAGAGTACGCTGTGTATCACCAGCGTAGACTGGTAATGCCTTTTAGATTTGTTCCTGGCACTATTGAAAATGACTTTACTGCACGAGGAATCTTGGACGAGGTAATTGCTTCTGACATACTGGATAGTGATACCTATGACCAAGTATTTGGTCAGTACAGATTTAATGCTGGGGAGGCTGACTTTAATGTAGGTTTGCACTCATTCGCTGAGGACAAGTTAATGGTCTTCAACAGAAACAGTATACACTTAATTCAGAACACTACTAGTTTACAAGGGGCTACATCTCAGCTACTAACCAACGAAGTTGGTTGCGTAGCTAGAAAATCAATTGTTCAAGTGGGAAATAGAGTTATATTTCTTTCTGACAACGGAGTGTACGGAACGGAGTTCTTGGATGAGTACAATCTTCGTGGAACAGAGACTCCACTAAGTGAACCTATTAATGTAACAATAGAGAACATTAACAGAGACCAATGGCAAAACTCAGTAGCTGTTTATTTTGATAATCGTTATTTTATCGCCGTTCCACTAAACTCTTTTGATGAAAATAATCAACCAGTTACGGCCCAAAGAAATAATGTAATACTTATTTACAATTTTCTTAACAAACAATGGGAAAGTGTTGATAGTGTCGAAAATACTAACTGGGACATTGATAACTTAATAGTTGCTGGGGAAGGAAATCTCCGTGGGGTTTATTGTGTAAACAGATTTGGAGGCATTCATAGACTTGACTTCAGAGAACAAGGCGATGATTTGGTAGTCGTTGGCATTGGGGACGAAAGTATACCTACTCCAATTACAGCAGAAGCAACCACCAGGCAGTATACCCTTGGAAGTATGGATAGAAAAAAATGGAAAGAGTTCGACCTACACGTTCAAGGAGCTGACAATAACGGGACTCAATCAAGTGTGGATATAAATATAGAAACTGAGAATCCAGACTTTATTAATTTCCTACAAAGCACGGGAACAATAGAACCAAAGAAAGACCTTTCCATTCGTGGTAGAATAGGTAACCAAAGAGGTTACGGAATACAATTTAAATTTAATAATACAATAGGTAGGCCCATAATACGAGCTATCGAGGTTGAGGGTACTACTTCTATGAGATCAACACAACTAGCAGAATAATGGCAATCATATCAACAAATGGATCATTTGGTAGCACGGATACTGTTACTAGCACGAATCTTAATTCGATAGCTGATGGAGCAACTTTTAGCGACCCAGCTGACGAATCATCAATTGAACTAATTACTTCTGGTGGAAACGCTGGGAAGCTAGGTATAAAGGATGGTGGCGTTACCGCCACCAAGTACGACGACCTTAGTATTGCTGGAGGAAAGATTGCTAATGACGCTATTAATAACGCTAAGATAGCTGACGGTGCAGTTAATACAGAAAATATTCAGACTGGCGCTGTAACTTTTGCAAAAATTCAAAATGTTGCAGGTAATACTGTAGTAGTAAGAAATGCAAGTAGTACTGGCGACCTAACAGCCTTTACAGTATCTAACCAAGAAATTCTAATCGGAGACGGCACCGGGTTTCAGTCTCAGAAACTTAGTGGTGACGTTACTATGAACAATGTTGGAGAGGTAACAATTTCCAATAATTCTATTACGGCTGCTATGTTACTTAAATCAAGTGTTATGGCTGCTATTTATCCAGTTGGTTCATTATATATGAACGCAAATGTTTCGACCAACCCAGCTACACTACTAGGAATGGGAACTTGGGAGCAGTTTGGTAGAGGTCGAGTTATTGTTTCACAAAGCACGGACAGTAGATTTAATAGCGTCAGAGAAACTGGTGGTTCTTATTCTCACGTTTTAACCGACAGTCAAGTACCAGTTCGTGATCACAAGCACTTTGTTTTTAGAAACGGTGAAGTTCCTTTTGGTATTGGAGCTGTAACATCAAGTACAGCAACAGCAAGCTATGGTCACGATGGTAGTGAAAGTTATAATGCTAGAAAGTCAGCCAGCAGTTTTCAAGCCCCTAACGTAGGACTAACAAGTGATCCCACAACTAGTCCTACAGCTAGTGCTCACAACAACATACAACCATACATAGTAGCGTATGTATGGAGACGAACAGCTTAAAATTATGGCTATATTAAATTCTGGAAAAACATTTGCAAATGGCGAACAGCTTACAGCTGATAAACTTAATCAAGTAATTGAAGAAGCGTCGTTCAACACGAATAACGCCGTTGACGGAAGTAGTACTACCGTAATAGGTACTGCTATATCTGTTAGAGACGGAGGTATATCTCCGTCTAAACTCTCTAGTGGAGGCCCTAGTTGGCGATCCTCTGACGGAGCATTGAGAGTAGGAACAGAAAGTGATGACTCAAGCAGACCTCTTGCTTTTGTCAAAGGAAGAAGACAGTCTACAAGAGACACCCTTGAGCTAAACGCCAATGATGATATTGAATTGACTACTAACTCAAGTATAACTGGCGCTTCTGACAACAATAAAAGGATGGTTGTAAAAGGAAACTCTGGAATGGTTGGTATTAACCAAACTTCTCCGGTAGGAACTTTACACATTACTGACATTGGAGATACTCGTCCTACTGTTTTTCTAGAGGGTGCAAATGCAAACGAAGGAGACATTGCTGTAAGCCACACAGAAGCGCTTCAAATAGGACATTGGAACAAAAACAATAATTCTTTTACTGAAAGAATGACCTTTCATAACAACGGAAATGTTGGAATAGGAGAAAGTTCACCATCTACAAAGTTAGAAGTTGGCGGTAATTTCAAAGTCAGAAGTACTGCTGCTGAATTTAATCACATACAACTGGAAAATAGTTCTGAAGTATTTGCCTTCATAGGTGGCAGAAACGGAGACTTGTACATTAATGCAGGTGGAACAAAAGACAAATTAAGGCTCGCTACTAACGGTTCTGATAGACTTTTAATTCAACAAAACGGAAATGTAGGAATCAATACTACTAGCCCGGACGAAAAGTTAGACGTTAACGGAAACATTCAACTTAATGGTAACCTTAAAGAAGCAGTTAATAATAATCTTCTAAGAGTCCAGGGTGGACACGATAATAGTGGAGCATCACAAGGAGCGCATCTAGATTTATACGGAGGAACTCACTCAGACCATCCTAGTCTTGCTATATTGGACGCAGACGAACATAGATTCAGAGCGCAAGACGGTTCTCCAGATTATCTAAAAATTAACCGAGGTGGAGGACTAACAATAACCAAAGCTGGTACAGACCAACATATAACATCATTTAATACCACCCAAGGAAGTTCAACTAGGGGCTTGCACATAAAAACCCCGATTGATTCAAACCACAATAGTCCATTCCGTTTTCAAACGGGTAATTCTATAAGTTTTGAAATAGATAGTACGGAAGCTATGCGTGTTGCAGCGGATGGCAAAATATTAGTAGGACAAACAACTTCACCTACTTCTGTTGCTAAAAGTTTATTTGTAAATGGAAGAATAGGTTCTCTTAATACTTATAGTCAAACCACAAGTAGTTCAGCAAATCTTTTTATTGGATCAAGTGGTTTATTTCAAAGAAGTACCTCTTCTGCTCGTTACAAACAAAACATTCAAGATTACGATAAAGGAATTGATGCAATTAAATCTTTACGTCCGGTGTATTTTGAATCAATCAATGAGGATGACGATCATACTTATGCTGGTTTTATTGCTGAAGAAGTACACGATGCGAATTTAACTGAGTTCGTTAATTACAACGAAGAAGGTCAACCAGATGCTTTGCATTACTCAAATATGGTTGCTGTTTTAACCAAAGCTCTTCAAGAATCCCTTGTTAAAATTGAATCCCTAGAAGCTAGAGTAGCTAGTCTTGAATCCTAATGGCTTACAATCGTTTACTTCAGTCAGTACAAATTGCCCTTGAGAATAAAACTCAGAAGGGTGCTATTTTGGCTATGGACGAAGTTGTTGATTTTTGTTTAACTCACGAAAACGGAAAAGTATTTGATGGCTGGGACAAAGAGCTTATCCGACTTATGGTCGGATATCATTGGGCCAAGAAAACATTAATTGTTCGCTACAATGAAGACCAAGAAATAAAGGGTGTCTTTATGTGGTACAATTGTAATGAAGAAGATGGATGGGAATTTATAAATAATTGGGAGGCTGACAGAGAAGACGGAGACAGTATATTTTTAGCATTTTTATTTGCTACTGGAGAAAACACATTAAAAGAACTTACATTAGATTTTTTAAATCGTTGCCCAGAAGCACTAGAAAAAAATAAAATTAGTTTACGTTATAGAAGTGGGTTTCCAAAACGTGTAAATTACGACAATCGACTTTTTAAAAAAATATTAAATAACTAAGAATTATGGGTGGTAAAGGCAAAACAACAATCAATCAACCAGACCCTATAAACTACGCTAAGGAAGCGTTTGAGTTTATGTATGGCCCTGGGTCATATCAAGGTTCTGGAGGAATGACAGATCCAGAGTTTAATAAAAGACTGCTTGAGTCAGAGGCAACATTTAGACCAGAGTACACAGCCCTAGAGCTTGCTGACATAAATACTATGCTGGAGGGCAAGGGAGACACTAAGGGTCTTAATCAGCTAATGGCTGATGCAGCAAAATCAAGTGGAGAAACTCAACGAGGAGAACTTGCTTTACAAAGGGCTGATGATTTAAAAGCTGTTCAACAACTAGCTCCACAGCTAGTCCAGGCTTATCGAGAAGCTGACCCAGAAAGTGCAGCGTTAGCAGACGCCGCTAGTGCAAGAGCTGGAGTAGCTACTGGAATGGGTGCTAAAGGGGAAGAACTTCTTGGTAGTAAACTTCGTGGCGCAAGTGCAGCAGAAAAACAACTGCAAGCAATGGGTATGAGTCGAGGTGATTTAACCCCTACAGAACAAGAAGCATTAATATCTGGTAGAGGTACTGAGTTTATTCAGTCCACCGGTGAACTTACACCTTTAGAAAAACGTAGAGCACAACAGTCAGCTAGACAAGCATCTCTTGCCAGAGGCAGAGAGATGGGACAAGGCGCACAGTATAACGAAATGCAAGCCAGAATGGCTGAGGAGCTGAACAAACAACAAAGGGAAATAGCTTTAGGTTCTCAGTTGTTAGGTCAAGAGGCAAATATGCGAGGATCAAGACTTGGTCAAGGTGCAAATATGTTGTCACAGTCCGACGCCCTTGCAGCACAGAGACGCAAAGAGTTAATGCAACAACAGCAACTTGGCTCTGGTTTAATTAGAGGAGAGGACGCAATACAATCCGGAAGGTTCGGACAAGCCTTTGGTATGAACCGAGCAATCGCTGGAGACCTAGGTTCAACTATACTTGGTCGTCCGTCTTCAGCCGTATCACTTGGACAACAAACACTTGGGTCAGCACAACAAGGTGCAGCTGGTCAAATGGGGCCACAATTATTTGATCCTAATATGGGAATCAACCTTGCTATGCAAGATCGAACCAATCAATTCAACTTACTTGGCGCACAAGCTCAAGCAGACGCTTCTCGTAGCTCTGGTCTAATGCAAGGCGTTGGTGCAGCCCTTGGGGCTTTCTGTTGGGTAGCTCGTGAAGTGTACGGAGAACAAGACCCACGCTGGGTACAGTTCCGTACCTGGATGCTTTGCGAATCTCCAAGTTGGTTTCGTAAGTTATATGTACGATTCGGTGAACGCTTTGCTAAATTTATATCAAACAAACCAAAAATTAAAAACATCATTCGTGTGTGGATGAACAACCGTATTAAATAAGATGGCATTTCAAGCAGGATCACAAATTGACCCAAGGCTCGCAGCCTTGGACTTTAGCGGATTTACTAATGCAGCAGCTATCCAGGGTCAAGGTATGGCTAGTATAGGAGAAGGCGTTGCAAAAGGAATAACCGGGTACAAGAAAAAGAAGAAACAAGAAAAAATTGACCAAGCTAAGGTCAATGCTGCTACATCTTTCGGGGACTCATTCATTAAACTCATTGGAGAAAAAGATGAAGATGGAAATATAAATCCACAAGCTGATGCCATAGCTGATATGCTGGCTGCTAACTTTGGAGCAGACATTCCCTTGAGCCAAAAGGCTGCTATGGCGGATAATTTTACTTCAAACGTTACAAATATGTTGTTGTTGCAAGAAAGGCAACAAGCTCCGGGAGTAACAATGCTTCCTGGTGGTATAGGTGTAGTAAATGTCGATGGTAAATCTACAGTTATAGACCCCTCTCGAATGAATCCAAATAGTGCTTTGAGTGGCGTAATGAATTATATTGGAGGTAGTCCTTATCCAAATGTTCCAGTAACTTCATCTGGATTAACAGCCGAAGAAGAAGCAGAAATGCTTGAATTAGAGCGTCAAGCTATGGAGTAACCAAACCCTATGGTTCTTTCCTTAGAGCAAGCAAAAAGACTTGAAGAACTTCGAGCAAAAAAACTAGCGTACGATAATTATGCTACTCGTGAAGCGTCCGAGGACGTTGCTATGGCTGTTGCTGAAGAGACCGCTGGCGATGATCCCACTATGGGAGAGAACGCTGCTGCATTAGCGGCTGAATTAGCAATATCTGAAGGTGGAAGGTTTGGAGGGGCTGCGGCTGGTAGCGCTGTTCCAATCATAGGAACAGCTGCTGGATGGGTCGTAGGAGGACTAGCTGGTGGAGCGTCTGGTGCTTACACTAGACAAAAAATGCTGGGTCAAGAAATTGACTACGGAAACATTATTGCTTCAGCGTTTATAAACATAATACCAATTCCAAAAGCTCTTACATTATTTAAGAATAAGACAGCCAATACTATGGCTGGTCAAGCAATCGTTGGGGCTGGACTGACAGCTGGGGAAGAAACAATGTCAACAGTTATCAACGAAGACAGACTTCCTACTGAAGAAGAAGTTATGTCAGCTGGTGTTGATGGTGCAATATTAGGAGCTGGACTCGGTGCTGTTGGTTCAAAACTAGAAGGGGCTTATAAGAAATACGCCGGGGTAGGAAGAGAAGAATTTAATAAAGCCCTTAGAATGGGTGATCCGGACGCAAGAATACTTGTTGACGGAATAATGAAGAATGCTTTGCGCCACCAGGAAGACGTTAGAAAAAATTATTCTGATTTTAGACTGGCAATAAAAGAGTCCACTATGGATAATCGGGCTAGACTTCAAGAGCTACAACTTACCTCTGGTGGTAATCAAATAAAATCCAAGAAAGGAGTCTTTGAAGTACTGGATGACGACGTTGATTATAACTTGAACTCTCGTTTAGCTGAAGTTTCTATAGCGGCTAAGAACGCAGAAGTTAAAGACATCTTTGAATTAGACGGACAGTTCCTTGTCAGCAAGGCTGACGAAATGGGTATGGAAGCTAGTGAATTATCTAAGATGATTGACAAGTATCTGTACGCTAAACACGCAATACAGTTCAATAAAGCAAAGTCCAAGTCATACAAAGGAGAAGGGTCTCCAGCTGGCATTAGTAATAAAGACGCTGAGGACATTATAAAAACATTCGAGGACTCTGGGCTTCATAAGACACTAGACAAAGTTATTGAGAGTAGGGCCAGTATGTCTAGACAAATACTAGACACCCTCGAAGAGGGTGGAATAGTAAGCTCTAAGTACGCTAAATCTTTAAGAGAAAAATATCCTAACTACGTTCCCTTGAATCGTGTAATGGACGAGGGTGGACAGTTTAGTCCCGGTTTGTACACAGCTATAGGTTCTGACAAATCTGTGAATGAAGTCTCCGCAAACATTCTTGGTAACTTGTCATCAGCCATTAGGATGGCTGAGGTAAACAAGGCTAATCAGTCCTTCTTAAAACTTGTACAAAAACAAGAAAACAGAAAAGCCGCAAGAAATGTCGTAACGATTTATAGATCAAAGAATGTAAAAGAAGGATCAAAGCCCGGTGGAAAGCCAGATGTTCCAAGGGACGTTGACCGGGACGCAGTAGTAACTGTGTTCGACAACGGCGTGAGAACATCAATGGCGTTCAAGGACAAGAGACTTGCTGCTGCTATGAAGGGTAGCAACAAAGCTGTTCTTCCAACATATATGAAGGCTGCTTTGTGGTACAACAGAACACTAGGAAGTATTTACACTAGGTTTAATCCAGAGTTCGTTATACCTAATTTGTTTAGAGATAGGTCAGAAGCCATTGTAAATGCTTCAGCGAAGATGGACTTGGGTAATGCAATTAAAGTTGTTAATCCAGTCAATGACATACGAACTATTCGTAGAAACATTCTAAATAAAAACAGAGTATCCAGCAACCCAGAGGAGGCTAAGATGGACGCCCTTTATAAGCAGTTCGTTGAGGACGGAGGTAGCACCGGAAACTTGGGCGCTGCAACAGTCAAAGACCCAGAGGAAGCTATTAAGGCTCTTCAGAAAACTCTTCATAAACCCAGTTCTAAAACAACTCTAAGAAAGGGTCTTGATCTTCTTGAGAGAGTTAACTCCTATGTTGAGGACTCAACCAGGTTCAATGTCTACCGACAAGCCTTGAATAATGGAATGACACGCAAGCAAGCTGCGCTTGCTGCTCGTGACAGTTCGTTTGACCCTTTGGTAAAAGGAACACAAGGAGATGTACTCCGGGCTAGTTATTTATTTGCTAATCCTTCGATACAAGGTGCAAGAAACTTCATTAGATCAATGAGTAACAGAAGAGTTGCTGGAGGAGTAATGGGTACTCTGATGGCAACAACATTATCACTTGATCTTTACAACCAGAGCATTGACCCCGACTGGAAAGAAAAACTAAAATCCAGACAAGGTGGTAGCTGGAGACTGGACAAAAATTTAACCATTGTTACTGGTGTGGATGAGGACGGAAATCTGTCATACTTCCAAGTGCCGATTGGTTACTCAATATATCCAGTAAAAAAGACAGCTGATTATCTTCAACAAAAAATTATTCAACAAGGTCTAATGGGTATACAACCATCTCAGTCAGAGATGGACAAGACAAAACTTGATAAGGTCGGAGAGTTAACCAGCGCTTTCATAGACGGATATAACCCGATGGGTGGTTCTATATGGCCCAGTCCGTTTCGCCCTTGGGTAGAGCTTGCAAAAAATGAGGATGGTCTAGGAGGAGACATTCGTCCCCCTTGGCTTGAGACCAAGAACATTAGTGAAGTAGAAAAAGTTTATCCCTGGACTATGGAAACTAGGGGTGGAGAGATGGCAATTTCTTTCGCCGAACAGTTACAAACTATGGGTATGGAAGTTTCTCCAGAAAACCTTTTGCATTTGTACCAGACGTTTGTTGGTGGCCCCGGTAATACAGTAAGAAGATTGTTTGAGTTTACTTCAAGAGTTGTTAATAAAGAAGAACTTAAACCAGCAGAACTACCTATCGCAAGAAGGTTTTTCGGGACAAGCCCAATGAAAACTTTTGAGGCTAGAAATTATGACGCTGATACTTTAGAGAACTTGAGTAAGGTGTACGCAACTAGGCTTCAAAAGGGCAATAGACTGGCTACAAATACCTTCAATAAAATGAAGAAGAAAGAAACTCCCGAAGAGAAAAGGCTAATTCTTCAAGACACTTTATCGCAAGTGGAAGACCCTTTGTTGGCTGAGGCTATACTCAAGTCCATTAATAAGAAAGTTATTGATGATCGCCTTGGTATTACTGGGGCTGATAGGAGTCTAAAGAATAAGACAAAGGTCGTAAGGGCTGAGTACTTCTTAAATAAAATTAATACTATGCCACCAGAACTTCTTGCTCCTTATCTGCAAACTATGCAACAGAGAGATATCCTTGATGAGGAAGTTGCAAGAATCATAACCGATCTGCAACGATTAAAAGCTCTAACCAGGTAGTAGCTCAAAGGACTTAGCGTCCTTCTCGTACACATACCCAACGTCTTTTGATATCCACTCCCTTCTGCTGAACTCAGTAGTTCTTGGTAGGTTTCTTTTGCACCATCCGAAGTCGTAGTCATCTTGTAATAATTTAGTTATGTTCCAAACGTGAGCAGTACCCTTATGTTCGGACACGTACAGAACTTGACGATTTGTTTTGTCTGCTACTTCACAGTTGGAATCAACCTTGCTTTTTTCTATTATCCAGGGGTCATATTTTTTCCTTCTGGATTTTATTTCTATGAGATAAGTATTGTTTGAGAAATCAAAAGTGCTGAATTTATCAATAGCTTTTTCAGTCCCCCTCATTGCTTCGGGGAATAGACTTACGAGACCTTTGATTATCTCAACATCTTCCATAAAGTAATAGTGAAGTAGGCGGTTGAAAGGGTATGAACGAAAACCCACGAGCCTCTTAATAGCCCGACTACCTAATTCACACTTAATAAAATCTTCCGATAAAGTGGCGGAACTTAAAGATGCCCTTTAGGTCTCGCTCGCCTTCTCGGTTCTTAGCAACATTGTACATCATTTCAATGTATGATCCGTGTTTGTCAATAGTTTTTGATGATTCAATGTCTCCTTCTTTGGGCCACATAAGTAGCACTATATCTGCGTCATTCTCAATGTCCCCGGAGTCCTTTAAATCATACAGCATAAGTCCACCCTCTCTCTTAGCTCCCTCTCTACCTACTTGGCAAAGTAATACTATTGGAATATTTAGCTCAAGGGCTAACTGCTTGATCTTGTGGGACACGTCAGCGATGGCATTGTTCTTAGACATAGTGCCTCCGAAGGGAATCAATTGAAGATAGTCAATAATAAGCATCTTTATTCCCTTGTTCCGAACTAATGTTCGGGTCTGTGACGACAAGTCTTGTACGCTCTTGACGCTGTGTATTGTGCTAATGTTAAGGTCTTTTAGTTTATCCAAAGCATCGTTGACCGCAAGCACGTCTTCCTGGGTCGCTACGCCGTCTCTAAGGCGTCTTAGCCACACTTGAGACAAACAGCTCACGAATCGTTGTGTGATCTGTTTTTGGGGCATTTCTAGGGAAACTATGGCTACCGGCACATCGGACTGCATACTTGCTCGAAGAGCAAAGTTAAGTGCTAACTGCGACTTACCACAAGATGTGGGCGCAGCCAGCACCATAACCTCCCCAGGTGCTATACCATTATTCCCTAGTTTATCATCGAGATGTTCGATGTGAGTCTTTACTGCTTCTGAAACATACTCTCCAGACATCATTAGCTCGTAGTCCTTACGAAGCTGATCCACAGTATCGTTTAAATTCGTTGCCCGATTATTCTTTTCTGACATATTGACCATCTTGGATTCAATATCAGCACGAATAACATCGGGGTCTAAAGTCTCGGACAGAGCCTCTTCAGCTCCTTGCCGACAAGCTCTAGCAATTTTTCTAAGCTCTGACTTTTCCTTTACCAGGTTTGCAAAGTACTTCGCCGACACCGGAGTTTCTACCCGGTCAGCAATAGAATAGATGGCTGGAATACCACCTACTTCATCTACCTTTGAAGTCTTCTTGAGTTCTTCAAGTAAAGCAATTTCATTTATGTCCTCGCCCCTTTCGGCGATGGACGAAATGGAGTTAAAAATAAATTTGTTTCTCTCTAAATAAAAGTCATCAGCACTTATAATGCTGGAGATCGAGTCAAAGGTTTCAGTACCTTCGTCCTTGAAGCAACAAGCGATGAGTCCCTCTTCAGCTTCAATATTATTTGGGTGGATTATCTGATCGTTCATTTATTCGTTCTTTCATTATGTTAAGACATTGACCAAGGAATTTCATTTTGTCCTTATAAATGCCTGGGTTTTTTTCTTTTTTAAGTGCTTCGTAAGATCGTATTGCTACGTCTATTCCTTCTTGTAAATTGGATGTATATTTTGAAATCATAGAAAAATAATATATCACAGTTGTCATATAAAAAGGGACGCAGATAAATCTGCGCCCCCAAGTATATAACACAGAACTACTTCGATCTCTCTAACATTCCAAGAGCAATTAAGCTATAGCCAATTAAGTCCCGGTAGATGTCTTTAATGGAGTCCCCATTGTTATCGAGAGTTAGGTTTCCGTCGTTGCAGAATGACTTCATCCTTTGAAACTTGTCCTGCATACGCAAGGACAGTCCAAGTAATGGGTCAATTCCAAAATCCCTAGAACCATCAAAGTTCTCAAAGGGATTATCGCAGGACTTACCACCCGTGTAGTCTGAGTTTTTCTTACCAGTAAGGTCAAGTATTTCTTTAATCTCGGCTTGGCGAAATTCCTCCCACCATTTCTTGTTATAGATAACTTTGTGACCTTCTGACAATTGCTCTTCCGCCATTAAAAGGGTAGAGCTTCGCTCGAATGAGCTACTGCTGGAGCAGCTTCAGCTTCACGAGGTTTATCAACTGATAAGTTCAGATATTTTTTCCCAGCTTTGGAGACTTGTGACCAGGCGGAGAGATAAAACTCTTCGCCGTTCACATTAATCTTTCCCTTCAAGTCGGGATGTTTATCTGTTTTCTTTTCGGCGGGGAACAATGCTCCCCGGTTTGTATCGTCGTATTTTTGTTCTGACATATTATGTATGGTTATTGTTGAACTAGATTAATTCATCAAGCGATGGTGCGCTTGATCTAGGTTGTGCCGTAACTGGCTTTGATTTTCCGTGTGTGTTAGTAGCATCAGCGTCCTTCGTATCGTCGATACAAAACAGACCATTCAATGCGTACTTACGAGCATAGCTAGAGGCACTTCCAGAAATTTGGCTAACGTCCATTCCTTTCTTGTCTTCAGCTTCACGAGCATAAGCGCTAACGCTTAGTTGTGCGCCAACAAAGTCTACGACTGCTGCTGACGCTTTTACATACACCCTTCCCCCAATTTCTACGATTTCATCGTTGATTATTAGGGCCAGCTTTTCTTGATTAAGAAGTGGCTTGAGTGCTTCGAGGATGTCCTCGGCTGATCGGTACTTGTAATTACCGAACTTGTTTACTTGTCCCTTCGGAGCTACTAGCTTCGACTGAACTCTTTGTAGTCTCTCGACTAACGTGGTTGTATCTTCATTCATATTTTATTTTTATTAGTTTACGAAAAAGTTTTGCTCTGTCCTTTTCATTGGAACATTTTTCAAGCTCTTTCTTGCTCGCTCCTATGCGCTCCAACTCTGCTGTTTGTTCGGCAGATGTCAAGGTTCTTATAAATCTTTTTGTTAGTTGTGTAAGTCCCACCGGGTGAAGCACTTTTGTTTTTGCTTCATACAAATATTTAGCCATTGCTTCCAATGTTAATGGCAAAAAATATTTTTCTCCTTTGCACATTTTAAAATAAAAGTTTTCTACTTTACCCAGTAGACTGTTTGCTTGTCTCGATATAACTCCACGAACCATCCCGGTGTCGTGGTCGTGATCAAGAACCCAGTCGTCAGTAACAATGTCCAGTATTGGACACCTCTTGGGAGCGTTTTCTTCTCTGTACTTCTTTACTTTATCTTGAGACAAGTATGTCATTATAATTCTATTACGTCTATTATTTTTGCTGGCGACCCTCTCTTGAGGGTGCAGAATTTATTTCTACCAGGATTTGTTTTTGTAATTAATTTAACTGCGTCCTTACTATTATGCGCCCACTTAACTGTTGAGCTTGTAAAGTCTTCGGGCATATCAAAGTTCTTATAAATTATTTTATATCTCTGCACTATCTCTTGGGCTGAATGCACATTCTCTCAGTCCAGTAAAGTCTTGCAGCTTGTTTGGCTGCATCTAGATAATGTTTCTTTGCCTTCTCACTCCACCAAAGATGGTAGTGTTCAGCTGTGCTAGTACATATACTTACTGACAAACAGTCGGGGATGTAGTCCAGTTTTAAAAGTCTTTGTAGCATCCAACTTTCTATTATAAGTTGTTTGCAGTCCTTCGGGTAGAACACCCCGGAACCCTTGCAGTTACGAGTCTTATAATCAGCTAAGAATATTGTGCCGTCCTTACGTTTGCCTACGAAGTCTATGCTTCCAGCAATTTTAATACGAGGGTGTCCGACTACATACTCGGTAGCCATTACTTCAATGTCTTCTTCTTTTACCCACTTGACGAAGGGCATAGCCCAGTCGTCCCAAGGGGAGGCTTGATTGTTGTCATCTCCTTTAAGAATTTCTTCTATTCTTTTATGAATAGCAGTACCAAACTCCGAACTGGGAATGTCTTCTCCAGTCCAAGGATGCTTCCGAAAACCATAAGTCATATCCTTGATCTCTTGCCAGGATCTATCTTTTAAGTTCTCGTCCCTTGCTAGTTCAACTGTCTTGGACGGAATATAAATGGAGTCCAAGAATGAATCCTTAACTAAGCCAAGAACTGTTGTGACCGAGGGCCACGCTTTCTTGTTTTTTCTGGCTTGTGCCGGGGTATCAATCCCCTCTAAAAATCTTGGTAGCTTTTCGGCTGTGTAAAAGTGTGCCATAATTATTCATTTTTTACTAGTTCTTTTTAAATAAGTTCCTTCTCTTGCAGTAAAGATTTCCACCTAGCAAAGGTGCAAGGATGTATTCCCATTTTTCTGCAGCCTTCTCCAATAGTTTTACCACTTCGTTTCATATCTATGATTGATTCTATGATAAAAAGTTTTTGTTCAATGCTAAGTCTACTCCCTTTACCCGGTTTTTGAGAAGGCATAAAGTCTTTCTCGTCCGTGTCTTTAAGCGCCTTCTCATTCTCAAGATACTCACGTTCTATACGTTGATGCGCCCAAGCTATGAAGTCACTTATTGGATTAGATAATATTGATTCTGCTTCTCTCACAGCTCGTCGTTCTGTATTAATTCTGATATTGCTTCTCTGAAGACTCCTCTTGATCTTGCTCTATCAACTGAGGCATTGTCCCCATTAGTAACTTCGTAGTCAATATTTTTTATCATTTTATTTTCCTTGAAGAAATAATACGCCATCCAATGATCTCCTCTCCAGGATTGCGTATGTTGCCAATGGATATTATGTTTAATAACATAGTCAAGTATTTCTGTATCAGTCTCACTCTTTAGTTCTACTTGTTCGGGAATGATATAAACATCTCCGTCTTGTAGCTCGTGGAAGTAAGCGTCCTTGAATATAAGCCTAGAAGAAACTTGGACTTGTACTTGAACAATTTCTCCGTCGCCTAGTTGTTGACCCTCTGGGTATGTGTATGTTTTTATTTCTTTCATTATATTGCGTTGATTTTTTTCTTGACACCCGGTTTGGTGTTTTGTATAATTGATTTATAATCGCTTAAAGAGCAAGTATAAAGTAAGCGCCCCACAGCCCAAACTGTGGGGCTTATCTATGCGCTACATATTCTTACGATAAGGGCTATGAAGTAGAAGATAAGGAAGATTCCAAGCCCTACAAATATCCCACCTAAGAATCCATTAAGGAAGTTGATCATTGTGAACTCTGATTGGATTCGCTCCCTATTGAATTGATAAACTCTTTTAATATCTTTATCTCTTCGTTAATGACTTTTCGTTTATGAGTTAAGTGCTCAATTCGATTAGTCATATATTTACTTTCGTCACGCAAAAGATCAATTCTGATCTTTGTTCTTTCGATTCTGTACTCGTTGTAATCCATAATTTTATTGGTTGTGTATTCTGTTTAGTAATACTGTGAAAGCTTTTGCAGCCGTAGCTGGAACTACTCCGTTTCCCAGGAGCCTAAGTCTGTCCACCCTACTGGTAGACCCATTAGTTGCTCGACCCAGTCGGGGTTGAGCTTGCCAGTTGCTGTCCCGCAATGACCCGCTATCTCCTCCTCCAGGTTGGACTTGTTCCGATTCGCAAGTTGGTCTCGGTTCTTGTCCGTTATCTCTGGGTGAACCTTGTTGGCTCTTGGTGTGGGCCACGACTCTTGGCTCTTCCCAGTCGTACTGTTCGGATCCTGGTCGTGAGGGCCATCTTGTGATAGTGCAATTGACTCCTCGATGGCTACTTGTGATAGCATCACTTGGTTCTGAGTGCCACCCAAGATTCGAGGTCTCGATACTTTCTCCTCGCCGACTTGTGGCGTGGGCCAGTTCTTCTCCTCGTAAGTCTCCACGGCGTCCCTCAGTTTTGCACCGAAGGTTTGATTGCTCTTGTGTCTCTTGCTCTTGAATCCTTCGGAAGTCATCTCCGTCTGTATCCGTCCACCCTCGGCGTCCGAGGTTCTGGCTGTGGGCCAGTTCTGTGGTTGCATAACGTCCTCTCTGAGGTTTCTGCATCCACCCCTCTTCTTGCCTTCCTTCGCCATCTCCGAGGCTGACCTCGCCTTGGCTAGTTGTTCGGGAGTTCTGATCATCTCCCCCCTCTGAGCGTCCGTTACTTGTGGCGTAGCCCAAGATGTAGACTCTCTTTCTCTGATGAGGTGCGCCGACTTCTTCCGCTGAGAATATTCCAGCCGTTGCTCGGTAACCCAGTCCTTCCAACTCTCTGAGGACATATTGGAGAACTGATTCTCCGTCCCCGGTTTTGGCTGAGATGATTCCAGCCACGTTTTCGAGGAAAACAATTCGAGGTTGGCACTCTCTGATTCCTTCAGCAATGAAGGGGAAGAGGTGTCTTGGGTCGTCAGTTGCTTTACGTTTTCCAGCAGCCGAGAAGGGTTGGCACGGGAATCCTCCAGAGAGGATGTCCACGCATCCTCGAAACTTTCTGTATGGGAAGGTCTTAACGTCCGTGTAGATAGGTGTCTCATCCAAGAGACCCTCTTCCATCTTCGCAACCAGGTTGGCGATAGGGAATCCTTCCCTCTCCACGTAAGCGATTTCTCGCAGATTTGGGAGAACTCTTCGCAGTCCTTGTCCGATCCCTTCGTATCCAGTACAGAGACTGAGGTGTGTAATTGTTTCGGTAGTATCCACATATTTCCTTTCTGTTAGTTGGCTAAACATTCTTGATCTTCTTGGCAACCAAGCTCTCGGTATTCCCAAGTCTCGTCCTTGCCACCCTCATAGCGACCAGCGAAGCCCATTCCTGGTTCTTCGTACTCAGCCACGACTGTAATACCCTTCTTCTCAAGGGCGTCGTAGACCGGGAT
>Ga0209348_1000182_pt1 | contig 36858 bp, 44 predicted proteins | sample ETNvirenome_2_30_FD_184065 | JGI IMG/M metagenome (GOLD analysis project Ga0209348, IMG submission 184065) | Marine viral communities from the Pacific Ocean - ETNP_2_30 (SPAdes) (version 2) | ecosystem: Environmental > Aquatic > Marine > Oceanic | place: Pacific Ocean | collected 2013-06-22 | reverse complement strand
GGTTGTTCTACTTCTGCAGCTTCAGGCACGTCCGGCTGATCTTGAATATTAAACTCGTCTACCCCACGTCTTTCTCGTGACTCTCGATCTGCCGCAAACAAATCTGGTTGTTCAAATGCTTCTACGTCACCACGTTCTGCAGCTGCAAGTGCCGCACGATCTCTTGCTTCTTGCTGTACACGAGCCTCTTCACTTAAATCTTGGCTTTCGAGTAGACTCTGTTCAAGCTCTTCTTTGTTAGGCTCTAGCCCACCTTTTTTAGCTTTGGCTCTTCTTCTGGCACCAGCGATATCAGAAATAAATTGTATTATTCCACCAGCACCTGCGCCATAGCCACCCTCTTCAAGTGCAGACCCTATGATCTCTGCTTCTTTGTTGTATCCAAGCTCATTTAAGTTTTGAAGAATTGCAGAGGTAGTTTCTTGTAAGCCTTCAGCACCGGCTGTGACAGCGGCGTTTTGAGCGTACCTTCTAAACCCTTCCACGGGGTCATCTGGACCAAAACGATCTAAGAACTTAGTTATCACAGGCACATCAATAACTTTGAGTGCGCGACCAAGGGGCAGGATGTCTAATGCACCGATAGGCGCACCGATAAGAGTTGCACGTCCTCTTTCTTCTTCTGTAGCACCTGCGGCTCTGGCTCTTTCACTAGCCTCACCGGCACCAGCACCCACGGATAACAGACCGGCAATGCCTGTGCCAGCAACGGCGGCGGGTATGGCAGCGGGCGCTGCAGCAGCGCCAATCACGGCGGGGGCAGCTATACCAAGAATAGAACCCACTGCCTGAGATAAATTGTATGTTATGCTTTCTTTGTCGCCACCTTCAGGGCGTAGGGCGTCTGCAGCGGCCTGTATTTTTTCTCTTGCTGCAAGTTCCGCACCTTCATCAAGCGGTGCAATAGCTCCAAGAAGTGCTGACTCACCTACATTTACAGCACCTGCACCAAGACCGGTGGCGATATTTTCAAGAAACCCAGCATCTTCTTCGTCTTCTTGAGCGAATAGGGCGGCTGTAGTTCTCTCTTGTTGTTGAGCGAGCCGCTCTTCAAGCGCTATGCGTTCTTGCTCTCTGAGTTCGTTGTCAATGGCATTTATGACTTGTGCTTCAGATAGCCCTTCTGGGCCTTGAATAGAATAAGTTCTGCCATCTACGCCTTTTATTGAATATGTTGGCATTGCAAAACCTTATCTAGGGACTAACTGTCATGGAACCCGGTACGTAATTTGAACTGCCACCTGAACCAGCAGCTGCCATCCGGTTCTGTATTTGTTTAGCTCTATCTCTTAATGGGGCTAAAGCTATACTTATCATGGTAGCTTGTTCGGCTCTTAACGCGTTTCTCGCTTCTTCAGTTTGTTCGCCCACAGGTAAAGCATCTATTCTATCTGTATAAATCTTTTCTATCTCAGTGCGAGTTTTTGCCATGTACCTCGCTAACTCAGTTAATGTCTTATCTGCGCGAGCCAGACTAGTTTCTCCTATTTCTAGTTTCTTTAATTCTGTCTCTATTCTCATACGTTCTTTGGCCGTAGAAGCCTCTAAATTAGCCACCGCTATTTTAACTCCTTGGCTGGCATTATTTAGCATGGCGTCCATACGTAATTTAGTGCTTCTATCTTCTGCTTCCATATTTGCAATATCTGTTTCTACTATCCTCCTAGCGTTATCAGATAGCATATTTACTTCTGTATTAGTCAAAGCTGCAGATGAAGATACTCCCTGACGTAGGTTTTGTGCGGCAGTATCATAAGCCGTATCGGCAGCATCTGATATCTTCTGTTTTATTTCTTGCTCTTTACCTTCAAATTCTCGCTCCCCAAGTTGACGACCAAGAAGTCGATTACGCTCGGCTAACTCTTGCTGCGCTCTAAGATTAGCCACATTTGCATCACCACCTGCAAATCTGCCAGACGTGGATACTCCTCTTAAAAACGCACTTATTCTATCCCTTTGTAATTTTTTAGGGTCTAACTGCCTTGCATCAAGATCAGCAAGCTCTTGTTGTCTGGCTTTTTCTGCAGCTATCCGTGCAGGGGTCATGCCTATCTCTTGTTGTTTTAACTTGAGACGCGCCGCTCTTTCCGCATCAGGGTCTGTATCAAGTAAGTTTTGTATGCCTTTTTGTGTTTGTTCAAATGTAGTGGCATCGGTTAACTTTACGCCTTTTGGTGTGCTTAAATACTTAGTGCGAGCGCCCGGTACAGCTACCTGACCTAATTTTGGATCTAACGCGGGTCCAGTTTCTTCTTCGTTTTCTTCTGGTGCTGTAGTTCCGTCACCCGTAGTAGTGGTTTGTTCTTGCTCTTGCTCTTCTTGTTTAGCATTAACCATCGCAGCATTTAAACTTCCATCTACACCAAGAGGTAACTCTTGTTCAGTGGTGGGTGTGGTGGTTTGACCGCTAAAACCTCTCATGACTTGACGTGACTGAGCGTCTGGCGTGCTTGAAATAACTTGTTCTATGCGTCTTTGTTTTTCATCCTCGTCCAAACTATTGTCTGCTTGTATTGCTTTAATTTGTTGTACTACGGTGCCGCCGTTAGCAAACCCAACGATGCCGCCTTGTGCCATGTTTTGCATGTTTCGTCTTGGTTGTGCAGCCACACCTTGAGACGCCATACGTTGCATATTTTGTTGCCTGCGCGCTTGATTGTTAGCTAACACACCAGAAACACCCTGCAGCACCTCACTCTGTTTTTGACCTATGGCTTTTCGTTGTAGTTGATCTGCAATAGTTCCGGGTTGATTTTCTACCTGCATCAACATTGCGCGTGATCTAGCGTCCACTTCTCTCGTTAGTTCTTCTAACGCAAGTACGTCAGTAAGTTTTTTACTTACCTTACTACGCTGTTGTAACGCAGCGGGGTTGCCACGGTATGCGTTTTTCTTTTGTTCGATTATTTCATCAATACCGTACGCCATATCTAACCCCTAAATTTGATCCATCAAAATTTTATATAGATTATCTAAACCTGTACCAACGTCAGCTAACTTTGATAATCCGCTTGGTTGTCCATAGGTATAAGTTTGAGTTGCTAATGGTAAACCTTGTAGCAATGACTGCATATACTGAACTTGCTTATATGGAAAATCACGCTCTTCTTTAAATTGAGCGTAATCTGCGTCAATACCTGCTTGTTCTATAGCGCTTTGTGCAGCCCCTAAGTCAGCTTGTTTCTGTAATGCAGCTAAACCATAGACATTGGCCGCTGTTTGCGCATCTTGTTCTCTGCCTTGCTCAACGTTAAACTGTGCCATCGCCTTATCAAAGGCATCTCTATACCCGGCTCCTGTTATACCAGCAAGGTTTTGTAACAAATTACGACTACCTTCGGCCTCCATTATGGCTTGACGAGATCCACCAAACGCACCTGCCCGTGTAAGTCTGCCCGCATCTGCTATGCGCTGTATTTCAGCTTGACGACGTGCTTCATCAATCTGTGGTTGTAACGCCTGCATAAGGTAAGGGTTCATAAACTGACTGGCGATACCCTCATCAGTGAAGCTTTTTGGAGTAAATACTCCCATGGAATCTGTTGGCACATCTAACCCAGCTATACCCTCAAAAGCTTTTGTTTGCGCTGCAGATTCGCCAGCGGTCAGAGGTCCGCCATAACCTTGATATCCTAATTCTGCAAGTGCCTGACCTTTGCCAAGCATATCAGTGACATAAGGTCCGACATAAGTAGAAAGTGCAGATTCAGTCCCAGTTTGTTTACCAACTAGAGGGTCTGTTGTAGCTACGTCTGTAGCTCCTGTCCCTGTTTGTGCTGCTGATGTGCTTGGATCTAGCGCGCTCATAATTTATCTCCTATGCGGGCAAAAATTCTTCAGGTACGATTTCTTTACCCTGCTTCGTGCTACCGGTGCGCTCTTTACGCACCCTTGCCATCATTTTTTCTAATACTTTAGCACCAGCCTCGGAGTTGCCGTTGCCAAGATGACTAACAACATCTGCTGGGATTACAAATTCACCGTCACTAAGAGCTGCAGGCTGCTCACCCTCTATACTTGCATCTATTCTGTCAGCCATACCATCGGTATCACCATCTAAATATTGAGGATTTTTAAGTTGTGCGATACCGCCTTCTTGCAGACCTATTTTCTTTAGAGCGGCACCACCAAATTCTTTTAACCTCTCTACTTGCTCTTCTATTGCACCGGTAATGTCACTACCCGAAATACCTTCATCGGCGTAGCCTAAAAACACATTACCTTGGAATATTCCTTTTCTTCCGTTAGGCATAGTTCGTGTCGTTATAGGTTTATTTGATCTGATGTTGGCCACCTTTTGCATCGGTGAGCTTGATGAATCCGGCACGTCTACTCCACGTCCAGCAGCAAACTGAGCTATGCCACCTCGTGCAAACCCCTTCATAGCACCGCCCAGTAATGCTGCTTGCTCAGCTGGACTTAGCTGGTTGAATGATTGTGCGGCAGCGGGATTATTAGATGTAGCAACGCCAGAACCCTGTAAATTACCAACTAGTGGTTTAGGACCAAAAGGACCACCCCCCGTAATTTCACCCGATGCCAATTTATCAAGAAAGTCCTGATATTCATTTTGCGGCGTTCGTGGGTCATCCGCTGGGGGCGCACCTACACCGCCCGGGCGCGGAAGATTTGTGAATGGTGTAACAGAATTTGGATTGAAACCGGGTGGGATACCGGTCAATACATCAGATGTTTCACCCGCTGCCACTCTATCAAGAAAGTCCTGCCTTTCATTTTGCGGAGTATTAGGATTATCGGGAGGAGGCGCGCCCGATGAACTAAAAGGTGTAAATTGACGAGGTGTCGTAGTCTCTCCAGCCGCAGCCTCTTTCGCCGCAGCCTCTTTCGCCGCAGCTTCTGCAGCAGCTTGTCTTGCAGCGTAAACATCTGGCATTTGCACACCAGCTCTGGTTCTAGATGCTATATTTGCTTTATTTAGCGCTTCTAGTCTGTCTGCTTCTGACTGTAAATCGGCACCTGAAAAGCTGACATCAGTAAAATACCTTTGCCCACCACTGCCCGGACGGCGTTCTGGATCATAAGTATTAGGCACTTGTAGACGTGTGGCAGTGTAGTCCGGTATCCCACCTTGATAACCCGTCAATGGTTGTTGCTGTGCAAGCCCAAAAGGATCGTATCCGAATAATTCACCTATTTGTTGTATACTACCTGCGCCAGCAGTAACAGAACCTATAATTTTTGAAAAATTATCACCTTCAAAGGGACTTGTAAAAATGTCAAAAATGCTTGAACCGCCACCACCATCGCCAGTTTGAGATGTTTGTGTCTGCCCCGGATTACCAAATGGGTTCCCAGTTAAATCACTATAATCGTAATTACTGCCACCACCAAAACCTAAGTAATCTAAAATATCAACCATTACTTACCTCCAGTAATGAGCCGTAAAAGCTCTTCATTTGCGCTCTTCTGCGAGTATGGACTCTGGTAAAAAGCTGTTTGAGCCGGATTTCTAAAAATGTCTTTAAAATCGTACGCAGGTGCAATCTTAGCGACATTATCTGGCACTCTGACTGTAACAGGAGTAAAAGCTGCTTGTAACAGTTGTTGCACTTGCTGTTGTCCACCTTCACCTTCACCTTCACCTTCGCCTTCGCCTTCGCCTTCGCCTTCACCCTCGCCTGATGTGCCTCCAACACCAATAATATCACCAATATCTCCAGTGCCATCAGTAATTATTGGATCTCCAGTTATAGGGTCAATGTCAGATATAACTTGATCGTCTACCGGAATATAATCAAACACGTCAACAGGCACCTCATCTTGCACCGTCGGGCCTGTTGTGTCAATAATTGGTAGATCTTGATCTTCGTTTGTAAGCTCTGATATTGTGATAAGATCTGTTACTAAATCTGTAATAGGATCTTCTGCTACCGGTTCTTCACTAATTAAATCTGTAATGGGGTCTTCTGCTACCGGTTCTTCACTAATTATGTCAGTGTCTGTGTCGTATCCTAACTGTTGCTCTTCTATAAAATCTTCTGGATCTTGACCTATCTCTGCAAAGAAATCTAAATCATCTTGCGTTAAATCTGTAATATCTGGTCTATCTGGTAAGTCGTCAGGGTCTACTTTACCTCCAGTGTCGATTTCTGGGTCTACTACAGGCTCTGGTGGACTGTAATAATCTTTAGCAATATCAAATATTTTGTCTTTGTCTGTTTGTGATAAATCACCATAATTAATAACTCCACTCTCGTTAGGAGTCACACCTGATTCAGATAGAACATTACTAACTTTGTCCTGCACGTCAGATATAAAGAATATATCTTCAGATATTTTATCTTTAATTAAAGAACTTAACGACTCAGAGCCTTCTGTAATATCTTTTACATTTTTTAATTTACCGCCTTCATAACTTACAATTTCTTCTAGCAAAAAGTCTTTTTGTTCTTGCGTTATGTTTTCAATATCTAGACCCGCATCTTCAATAATTTTTTTGTAAGCTTTATCAGAGGCTTCAGTGTATTGTTGGTCGTACTGTGTTTGATTTACAGGTAAATCATCTAACCTACCTATTTTTAAGAAATGTTTCTTAGCGTCTTGATCAGTTATATCTCCAAGATCGTTTAAAGTTTTGTATTGTTCTGCGTTGAACTGACCACCTGTTAAATTTTCTACGAATTGATTTTCTATATCTGCATATATTTTAGCTACATCGACCCCTAACGCATCACCCTTAGATTCAAATTCTTCTTTCAACGCTTGATATTCTTCGTTAGCAGAAGCTATCGTTTCGTTTGTTTGACTTATGTACTCTTGAAGTTGACTACCTTCAGAGGACTCATCTGCAAAATACTCATTGTAGTAATTTCCTGCATCCTCGACTGCAGAATTGTACTCTTTAACTTTTTTGTTGTAGTTATCAACTGCATTTGCATATCCAGCTTTATCAGATAAATCAGTTGCCTCTATTGTTGCTTGTAAATCATCTACTTCAGTTTTTAGAGCGTTTTGTGTATCTATCTTGTTTTGCAGCTCACCGACTATTTCGTTATATTTACCTGTTTTTTCTGCATATTCTTCTCTATCAAACAGCTCATCTAACTCTCCAGCCTTTTCTTGTAGGTCTTGGTAAGTCTGATTAACATCTTCTAAAGACTCTTTAAGATCTTCTGGTAGTTCCTCTCCATAAAATTGGACGTCCTCCTCCGTACCCATAATTTCAGGCGGTGGGTCGTCATCAAAATTTTCTTTTTTAATATTGTCAAAAGCCTGATCTACAACGAGTTTAGTTAGTATATTTTCTGCTACTTCACCAGTGCCAGCTTCTGCACCGGGGACTCCTATTTGCTGCATGATGTAGGCTTCACCAGTTGCCAAAAGCACGTCTTCAACACTACCGCCCTCGGCTGCTACGTCTGCACCTTCTATAAGAGGCAAAGCCCAATATTGTCCTGACGCTACAGCTGCAACTTGAGCTGCAAATTTTACGGGGTCATCTCCTATTTGCTTTATGCTGTCTTCTACTGACTCGATAACGGGATCAAATATTTCTTCAACAGCCCACTCACCCACGTCTTCGATAGTGTCACCTATCCATTCAATGGGTTCTGATACGAGATCTACGACATCATCAACAACATCGGTAACTGTGTCTTTAACATCATCAACAAAATCAACTACTGCAGACATGTTAAGCCACTCCCTCTAACGGCTCTTCACCTATTTTAGTGAACACTCCGTATTTGTCAGTGCCTTTATACTTTCCTACGTATAGTCTAGTATCCGTATTTATTAATTTTTTCTGCACTATGCGGGCCAGTGGCACTAACGTGTCGCCAGTAAATGTAGCGTTCCAGTGAGTTATGCCTTTGTCCTGTAGATAAGCGTAGTATTTAATCATGTTATTTGCATAGTTTCTGGCAGTATCAACGTTTAAAGGACGTCCCACCATTTTGGTCTTATTTTTGCCTTTTCCTACATGCCCAACAAACACAGTGTTGCCTATTTGAGTCACGTCTGCGGAGGGCATAGATGCTTCACTGGTGAAATTAAGTAAATCTTTTTGTAAATTTTCTTCGCCTCGTTGTTCAACTATGGCCATAGTTATGACTTGATGCGTTTCTAATTGTTGTTTGTTGCTATCTACCGTCTGCATTAGCTTATCTCTAATATGCTTGCAACAACATGTAGTCTATTTGCTGTAGCTGCAGTAACTTTTAATATTTCACCAGTTTGCACCACAAGAGGAGCTGTCAATAGTTCTACTGTATTGTTTGCACTAACAGCTTTAGTTTTAAAAAGGCTAAATGTGGCAGGAGACGATTCTGCATCAGTTATTGTTAACGTTATAGTATCTGCATTGCCTGAGTCTTCTGACACAAGAATAGATTTTACTATGCCCGTGGTTAACTCAGGAGCAGTATACAGCGTGGTGGCGCTGGTAGTTGTCAGATCTTTTTTTGCATTTGTATATACGTTAGCCATTATCCTAAAAACCACGCTGCCGCTTCGGGTTGATCTGATGAATTTGCATTTCTTAAGGCCGTGTCCAGTTGACTAAAATACAGTCTAAGGACGTTGTTAAACTGTTCAAATTGTTGTTGGTCATACTCCGTAGGTGCATATGGCAACGCTGGAGCGCGAAACGGTATGTCATATCTAGTGCTATTTACACTGCGAGTTGGCATTATCTTCTCCCATCAGGACGCATATCTATTCTTGGTGCGCCCAACTGCCAAGTAACGCCCTCTGCAGAAGACTCTATTCTCATAGACAACTGCCTACCCCGTACTCTTACATCTATTTGATCTGTAAACACTTCCACGGGAGATGAAGCAGTGCGAGTAACAGTAGCGTTATTTACTCCACCTAAAGAAGGAGTTGAATGTATGCCAGAACCTGAATTACGTAATGGTTTCAGTGTCATGGTGACAACTGGACTGGTTGCAGTAGAACCATCAAAACTTACGTCAGGTATGATTCTATTTACGTGCATGAATTTGTGACCATCATCAAGGTCAAATTCAGATGATTCTACGTAAGCAGTGATTGCAGCGGCGCTTGACCCTTGATTGTCGTCAATACCACTCTCGTGGTCCACCAAATTATTATCATAAGTTGCTGCTAACGGGTTATCACGTAACCCAGAATCAAGCCAAGCAGTTCTGGCTAAAGTTCCGTAATACCATATGTCCTCCAAGTAGTTGTATATTACATATTTGTCTATGTTTGTTGCACTTGTTGAACAGTAAAACCACCAAATTTCATGAAACGATTCGTTGGTGCCTGAGAACACTTGTGAGTATTGTTCTGTATTAAAATCATTAAAAACATATTTACGAACATCGCATTTTAGAGGTGAAGTGCGGCCATCGTACTTGTAAAATTTATCTTTACCCATCCAATAAGCCACGCCATTCGCATAACCTACAGCGTTTTGAGATGAAATAGATATGTTTTCTCCAACAATATTAGCTGTCCATACTGCAGGTGCGCCCACATACTGTAACGAATATAGAGAAGAATCAGTGAATACTAAAATTTCTTGGCGTGCTTGAGCCGCAGCCACTATTTCTGTACCTCTTGATAAACGCAAACTACCAGCCTGATTAGTGGCGGACGGAGTCCAATTTTCTGCGTTTTCTTGATCAGACCACCTAAGCAAAGTTGGGTCTAATGTGCTGCTACCTAGTTCATTAGTTCCAAAACAAAATACAAACCTGCTTATGTCAGACACTAATATTAAATTTTGTACTATAGGAACTCCGGATGCACCAGCACGACTAGATAGTAACACTGCGCGAGTCTCCACGCCATTTGTAGCATCCCAATAAAATAATTCGCCGCCTCTGTGTCCCAGTATGAGATCTTCACCAAAGTTTGATTGCGACCAGAAACGGATCGCTGATGTGGATGATACACCAAAACCCCAAGAACCTTCACCCCAAGTGCCAGCACCCCAACCTGTGATTGGAGTGGCAAAAGCATTACCTACATTTATTTGATAAGCTGCGGATACTGAAGAACCTCCCCCAGTGGCACTTGAAGATGCTGCAGAATCAGCCGTTATGGTGTATGTGCCTGCAGCAGAAACAGCTGTAAGGCTAACATTAAACTCTCCGTTTAAATCTAAACCACCCACAGTTGATGCGTTACTAAAGGTAACATAATCTCCGTTTATATACCCTCCGTTTACATCAGTCACAGTAACTACAGCAGAACCCGCAGTTGTGGTAAAAGGATTTGAAAGAGTCACAGTGCTGCGTAGAGGTGTTATATCGTTGTAATTACCGACATTTTCTATGTAAAACTTAAGGTGTGTGCCTACACCTATAAGATTCTGTTGGCCTAGAGTTACCCAGTTGTGCAATGATCTAGCTACACCTTCAAAAGTAGATGCAGATATACGCAACCAACCGCCTATTTTTTCTGGTAAACCTTGTCTAAACCTTATCTTGTCACCGTCATAGTATCCACCTTCAGTGGAATAACGAGTTCCTTCACGGTTTATACCGGGCTTTAACGATATTTTTTGCAGTGGCATGGATTAACCCTCCGCTAACGCCCTCATTCTATCTACTAACCTTCTAGCACGATTAGGCACCTGAGTATACCATCTGGAATCAACCATCTCATCTGCGGCTTTATTCCAATCTCTAGCGTCTACACCAGCTTTCATACCTTTAAACTTACTAAGTCTGGGTCTACCCATATTAAACATCATGTTTGCAATGATATGCTGACATTCTTCGGGCAGGTCATCGAAGTCTGGGTACAATACTTTGCACTCATCAATCGTCACGGCCATATCCAAAGCAAAAAGGTTTTGTACACGATCCTGTTCAACAACTGTGCCTACAGCCTTGCCATGCTCTTCGTCAGCCTCAGTTATGAGATGACCGATACCGCACGTCGGCAGTCCGAGATGGTCCAAATAGATCTCGTATTTGCACCCCTCATCTTCAGCGATTTCTTCGCGTAATTTATCTTTATTCATTTCTTAAATCCTTTTATCCCGCGTATTCCGAAGCTCGCGCCGATTGAGGCGTACATCGCCCACTGGAACCACTCTGGTGTACGAGAAAGAGCCGCAAACCCTTCCTCGACATACGGTTGCGTAAACGGAATAAAGCACATGGCAATTATGATAATAAACAAAATCGTCCACGCCTCGTCCTTCCAACTGTTGTCAGAGGACTGTGCCATTATCTTTTCCCAGCCAGCTTCGTGAGTGGCTGCGACTTTCATAACTTCGGCTTCGGCTTCGGCCTTTGCTTGTGCAACTCTGCCTTTAGCCTTTGTTTGCTCTATCTTCGACTCCATGAAGGAACCAGCTAGATTAGCTATAGGTCCGATAAGTGCCTGTATCATTCGTCCTCCAAGATTTCTAAAATCTCTCCAGCTTCTAATCTTACTTTGAGTTGTTTGCACGACCACTTTTTTTCAAAGTCAGCAGTGTGTCCCACATTACGTTTTATCTTGCGGCGTATGTTCAGGCACTCAGACAGGTTTTTATAAGGCGTATATTCAACCCGCTCCTCACCTATCATCAACAGTAAAACAAACGTCATTTCAATCATTTGTTCGTCAACTTTTCAATGTTGTCCTCAATCTTTGTCAGCCGCCTGTCATAAAACTCTAAAACAAGCTTCTGCTGCTGATCATGTGGTGCGTTGCCTGATTCTATGCTTTCTGCCAACTTTTCCAACTCACCAGCTAAATGCTCAATCATCATAAATTGCTCTGAATCGGCGGGTAAGCTACCCATTTCTCCACGCGGCCACTTAATACGAAACTCTGTATTCATGCCTAAATCTGTTTCCATCAAAATAAGTTTATTCTCTATCGTGTTTAACCTTTCAATAACACCAAAATAAGCCCATGTGCCAACCGTTGCAGCTATAAGTAACGCAATCAGATTGCGTATAGGCATTGCCAGTTCTGTGTTCTCACTTAGTTTTGGCATCACTAATCCGTGATTATGACCCATTGAACGGTGTTAGGAGTGCTTTCCGTCCTAAAATTACCAGCAAGCTCCCAGTTTATATTATCTTTTACAACTTCTTGTTTCTCACCGCCTGTGACATGACCGTGTATCATCGCTGCCAACATAGCAACTATTATAAGGTTTTCCATAACTCATATTCTACCTTTCCTCTTGGTATTCATTATTTTTCTAAGAGTTTTAGCTTGTTTAGCATGTGTTTTAGAAGCTTTACTAAGACCCTTAACAACCTTTTTCAGTTGTCTTTTACCTCTACCAGTAATCATTGTTAATCACTCCTATTTCTTACTCATCCATGCTGTTGTACCCATGTATGCACCGACTATGCCTGCGCCACTAAGAAAAATGAGGTCGGTGACTGCACCTAAACCTTCTAATTTTTCTGCAGAACACCATGGAGACGCTAAAAATACAGCGTAACAACCCATAAAAACTAAAGTATACCTAGCCATACGTAATTGAGCTAAATTTTTGCGTAGTTCTGTTTCTGTTTTCTTGATTTCTTTAACGTGTGATAACTCCTCATCAGATACTATACCATCACCATCTTCATCATATTCTGAATATACGCTATCTTTTTGTAATTTCTTTTGAGTCATAACACGATCTCCTCTGCGCTGCTCTGAGCTATAGTCGCAAACAAGAAAATAAACAGGGCTACCGCAATCGCGATAATACAGGTGACGAGCATTGTTGTTTTAATCGTCTCTTCAATTTCCTTGGCCCTTCTTCGAGCCTCTTTACGCGCCGCTTTCTCCGCTTCCTTTTGTTCCCTAAGTTTCTGATTATGATGGTTGACAATCTCGTTCCATGTGTCTGGTCCAAACCGCAAGTTAATCAGAGTTTTGATTTCTTGCATCTGCTCCTGTAATCTTTTAGCCTCAAGCACTGCATCAATGCTGCTTTGAAACTTAATATCCCCAACACCAGCTTGTTTGTTACGCTCTTCATTGAGCTTCTTTTGACAATCGAATAGTGTGCCGATTTGTTGTGAAATATCAGCAACAGATTGAACATCGTTAATCCTCGCCTTTATAAAAGCGATGGCATTTGATGCAGCTGCTACAGCAGCGACTGCTGTCGTTATCGGTTCCATTAAATCTCATCGGGCCAATCATTTATTGGTGCAACACCAGTTGGTTCACCATTACTGTCAACAGGTGTGTCGTACAGAGCCATAAATTTTGCATGAGTATCAACAGCGTTTATTGCTGTTTCAATATTTGCACACGACGTTCTAACTGCTGCACGATAGGTGCTTACATCTGATGGTATGGCTTTGTCAGTCTCTGCTTTCCTTACAACGTACCAATCGTACGGTGCAAGCAAACTAGCCGCCTCTATTTTGATTCGTGCTATGGCTATAGATTTTAAACCTAATGTAACCATCTGCTTACCATCATCATCAATAATAGCCTTACCATCATCATCAACGGCATTAACATCGGCCAAGGCTTTTTCAATCAATGTGCCATCAGTTTTTCTACCCCAATAAAAGCGATTGTCATACGGTGCTTCTGATGCTGGTGGATCTTCCCAGACCAGCCCCGCCGCAGCTTTTGCTGTATCGCTCATTTTGACCCACTGAGCAGGATATTTAATATTGTCGTCACTTACCCAAGCGCGCCCTATTGCTATGATCCTATGATTATGTTTCCACGGCATAACTATCTCCTATCGGGCATTGGCAAACTTAAATGGTGCTTCAGCAAAGGCGAGATAAATATAGTTAGCATTACTTGTGTTAACATCTCCGCCAGTACCTCGTAACTTAAATCCGTTGCTCAAAAAATCTGCTATTGAGTTCGCCGCTGTATCTTCATCGTCATTTGTATTTGGACGCAAAAACTCGGTCATCACATTGTTTGTATCTCTTTTGGTATCCATCAAAAACCATCCATTAGCTTGTGAATTTCCACCATCAGAGCGCTTAAAAAGAACCCATGCGGGCCGGAAACCTGTGTAGACAAACGTGCCATCTGCATTACCATTGCCAGTATATGATCCGATTCTGCTGTAGCCTTCAACGCTATGAAAACAATAAGCTACATAAGTGTCACCTGTTTTGTTAGCGTTACTGTTGCCAAGACTAAATACATTGTCTGTCGGTTGCGTATCTTGAAAAACTGTTGAACTGGCCCCAAAATCATATCCATTAGTAGGTGTATTTAAATACCCAACTAATGCACCACTTGATTGTGCGCCTTTATGATATGTAAACCAGTTAGAAGAATTTTCATTACGTCTCCGAACAGTAATAAATTCTGGCGCACTAGAAAGACCATGTGGCAGGGTCACGTTGCTACTACTGCCTGCAAACGTCACTATGCTAAATCCGGCGACTGTGCTTGCAGATAATCTTGTCACAGCAGCACTAGGTGAGCCAGAAAACGCATCGGTTTTGTTGGCACCATCAATTTTTACTGACCCTGCTGTGGGAGCCGCATCAGCGGCAGCAGAATTATCTACAGTTGGTGCGCCACCAGCCTTCCACATCCAAGCAACATACGTTTCTGAGGCTTTGTTAAAAGCGGTAGAATCATTATAACCGACTGTAAACCCTTGAAAATCAAGGCTACTAACACCATCAGCATCAGTTTGTTCAAATTCTGCTGTATCAGAATCTGTAATTAGACTGTTGAAGTTTACTCCATTAGCACCCATACCACGAACACTATCTTGTAAAACGTTTGAAACGTTATCCGTACTGCGGTTCTTAATCCAAACCCAATCAGGTGCATTTATACCTTCTACCGGTATATTGTCATCTAATAATGCAAGATGGCCTGAAGGTGGAGTATAATAAAATGCACCCGCGCCATTAGCATCTGCCGCTCCAGCAGTGCCACTTGTTTTATTGCCAGCGAAACTATCGTCTTGCCCAAAGTTATAAACTTGTGCGCCGCTGTTATAAACTAAGCTATAAGATGTAAAACCTTCTGTGCTACTTAATCCTGTAAATGCAGCAGTTCCACTATTTTGTACTGTTCCGTTCCTATAAAATTTTACTGTTCCAGCATCTAAATCTAAGGCTACGCCAATAATATCGCCCGTTGACCAAGCATCTCCATAACTTGTATCACCGTTATTTCGTGCCGTGCCGCTTTTTTGATAAGAAAAAGCCCAGTCTTTTGAATAGCCAGCAGTAGAATCGTCTTGTAAATCGTTTGGCTTACTAGCAATCCCTACACTATTAGCACTATTTCCTTGCGCACGAATATATACTTCCCAATACCACTTACCAGTGTTTACTGCAAAGGTACTTACAACCGCAGGATTTGTACTTGTTTGTGTGCTGCTATAGTCAAGGTTTCCTTCCGCAAATGTTTGTGTTCTATCATTTACATAATTAGAATCTAATACAGCAAAATTCTGTGTGGGGCTATCAGTAACTTGATCATGTGTGCCTACGTTATCTGTAATGTCAAAATCATTTCCATTACCACTTTCATCATCTCCTAAAGCAGAAGAATCTGCAAAGTCTAACCTGAAGCTATTATTGCTGCTTCCATAACTAACTCCACTTAACGATTTAGGAATCCAATACCCATTTGACCCAACTTGACCAAAAGTTTCTGGACCGTATGATTGACCGTCAACAAAATTAACTTCAGCCATATAACCATCAAAATGCCTGCTGGTAGAACTAGTGTTGTATGCCCCTATAAGGTGATCTGTCCCACTAGCGTTTATAGTAGTTTCGTTACTGGCACTAGCAACATTTTGTTCAGTATTCCAATCCGTTATCTGCGTTCCATTAATATATAGCCGACTTCTATCAGAAGCAGTTGACTGCGTAGTATCGACACGCCAGACAATGTGATACCACGTAGACAAACTTTTAAATGTACGATTGGTTAATTTATATTTACTAGCGCCAGCTGTAGTATCTCTTAATTGAGCATATAACCTATCACTAGAATCAAAATTTAAAGAAGATAAAGAACTTGATTTACCATCAGTAAATAAATACTGACCATTAGAACCACCCAAAGATGATCTTTTTACCCAAGCACTCCAAGTCCATGTTCGTGTGTTTCCAGAAGAAGTTATATCACGATGTAAACTTGAGTCCTCAAACCGTAAACTTTTTGCTATAGTAACTGTATCTTGCGGATGCCGTGCGCCACCTGAACCAATATGTTGTACTCCACCATCTCCCGTATATAATTGTGTTTCAAAGTAATATTCGGCTATTTGATCTTTTCCGGGGCCAATGGTTGGGTCTGGTAAGTTGGCTGAACAGAGGGCTAATGCACCCGTCGGGACAGTATATAAAAAATCTCCTCTACCATTTGCATCTGTATTATTTCCAGCAGTTTTTTGCCCATCAAACGTACTATCCTGCCCAAAATTAAAAGCCATTCTGCCGTTGCCACTTGTGGTAATATCACCCCAAGCTGGCATAAATCCTTTAGTCATATCTAAACTAGTAAATGCAGCGGTTCCACTATTCTGAATAGTTCCGTTCTTGTAAAAAAATATTTCACCCGCATCAGCATCTACCAGAGCAGCAAGCACATCTAAATTTGTATAACTATTTCCATACGATGATTTAGTCCCACTATTTTTCTTGTTCCCATCAGAACTTCTATAGGTGTAACCCCCAGCAAAACCACCTAATTGATCGGCGTTATCAAGATCTTCTGATGAGGGTAAAATACCAAATTCCATACCAGTAGTATTTTCGGCCATTGTTTCCCAGTACCATTTTCCTGTGGTTGGGATTTCAAATGTTGCTCTTGTTTTTCCTCGTCCAGAAGATCCTATTGACTTAACGTCAAGATTTCCATCACGATATTGATTTTCATTGCTGCCTTGTTGCTCTTGATCAAGAGGATTCATTGTAGCAAAATTATTGGTTGGGCTATCTGGTACAACATCAGTTGCGACTAAAGTAGGCGAACCACCCCCACTTACAGTCCAATCATTTGTGCCATCTGTGGTGTTTGCATTGTTGCCAATATCACTACTATCAGCAAAATCGAGATGCCAACCATAAGTGCCATAACTGCCGCTGTATTCTTTTGGTATCCACACCCCGTCTTTCGTCTCGCCGAAATAACTAGCGTCATATTGTGCGCCATCAATAAAATTAACTTCAGCTAAATAACCATCTAAATATTCATTATGAGTAGCACCGTAGCCGATATAGTGAGTAAGAGATGAGTTATTAACGTGATAATCTGTGTTTTGACTAGGATATAGTGTATTGCTGGTGTGTTGAATCAGAGTAATCTGTTCACCGTTTACATATAATTTAGATCTGTTGGTATCTGTTGCTTGTGTAGTATCAAAGGCATATACAATGTGATACCAAGCACTAACGTCACGAAAAAGGCCATTAGTTTTTTGAACAAATTGATTAGAACTACTACTTCTCGATTGTATAAACAATTCGTCATCAGCGGTAAAAAATATAGCCCAAGAGGTTCCCGAAGTACCCGCAGAAAAAATAGGAATCTCTTGACCTGTCATATTTCCTATATTGGCACGTTTTACCCAAAGACTAAGTGTCCAAGTTTTTCTGTTTCCGGAAGATGATGGGCTAAATGTTAAAGATGGATTATCATCATCCGCAAACCGCAAAGACTGGTTGATTAAATGATCAAAAACAGCATCTGCACTATCTACATTGTGAGCGCCACCACCCTGTATTATAGACATTAAGTGCCTCCTGCTATGAGTGCGGGTGAAGCGGTTAATAAAATGCTATTGTCACTATTATCATTGTTAGTGCAATAGTATGAAAGAAAGTAAGTCCCAGCAGTATTTATGCGGGTAAGAGTCGCAGCATCAACGCCCACTCTCTCAGCAGCTGTAATAGTGTGACTAGAATCTGCACATATAAATATAATATTACCAGACTGTCCGGTTGATGGGTTAGAAAAGGTAATAGCTTCATCAGCTGTAGAAGTGAATTTAAAATTATTAGCAAGACTTAGATCAAAATCAGAATCTCCAGAGCTTTGTGTTTTTATGTGACTAGTTGCTCGCCCATTGACTTTAACATCATCTTCAAACTGAAATATTGTAGTCCCTGTTGGAACCGTGGCTACAGCAGCATCAGCGTCATTTCTGATAGTTACATCAGAGGTAGAACCTTGCCCTGTGATAACAATTCCGTCTGCTGCTGCATACCCTATGGCTGCATTATCTCCACTAGAGGTATCTCCATCTGGTTCAAATGTAGCAGCTGTAGCTACGCCAACAATATTTACGTTAGTAGTGCCTGTGGGTATGCCTATAACTTCTGCATCAGCATCGTTTTTAATAGTGACGTCGTTAGAACTACCTTGGCCTGTAATGATGATTCCTTCACTTGAAGTAAATCCTATCGCTGCAGCATCACCTGTAGAAGTATCTGCAGTGGGTTCAAAAGTGGTTGCCTCCATGACAAGATTACAAGTTAGTTTGGTATCTGCGGTATGAGTTAAAGTTACATCACTATCTGCACCAAAAGATAATATAGCACCATCAGAGATCAGGCTAAGATCATCTCCAACTGTTAAATCTGTTGCAACTTTGACTGTCGTGTCATCGTCCAAAGTCAAAACAGTTGTGCCATCATACTGCTTAAATATTAAATCGTCGCTGTCCACACCTAGCTGTATAACTTGCGCACCAGCAGTTCCGTCCATATCAATGGTTAACTGTAATGTGCCTGCATCTTTAAATTCAATATTACCTCCTGCAGCGTCAAGCACGATGTCAGCATCTGCATCTAAGGTAATATCTGCAGAGCTATCTATCTCTGCTATCACAGGTGTAGTTAGCGTCTTGTTAGTTAGAGTTTGAGTAGCAGCTAGACCGACAAGTGTATCAGTTACGGGCGGTAAAGTTAACGTGACGTTTCCTGAGTATGCTGAGTGAGCAGAAGATTGCAACGCAGTATAGTGCAGATTAGATGACTCACAATAAAATTTAATGTTAGAAACAGAGCCGCTATTCTTTAAGTCAATAACACCTGATTCAATTCCAACATTACCATCTAATAAAACCTGCCCACTGCCTTTTGGTGTTATCTTAAAACTAATGTTGGTATCGTCACCTGTAGCAGATATCTCAGGAGCATTGCCAGTGGCGGCGTTCGTTATATCAAACTGATTTACTGCAGAGGCTGTTTTTTGAAAAACAATTAATTCTTTATCATCGTCATCATTTATTCCATGCGCATCGTCAAATTTTATGTTGAAACTATTCGTGTCCAAATCATCCCCAAGCTGCGGACTCGTATCCTCAACAACGTTTGATAGGCCCGAAGATGTGGCCAGACCTGAGACTATCGTACTGCGAGTTATTCTTTTTAATCCGCCACCTGAAGTATCTACTGCAAGAAACACATCATCATTTGCCACTGTGGATATTTCTGATAGATCACCGAGAGCTTTTTCTTCAAAGCTAGTGCCATCAGCTATAAGTATTTTATGCTCCGTATTGTCCGGCATACGTAATTGAGCGCCAAGAGTTACGTTACCTGTGAGCGTGGATGTTCCTGAAACGTCTAAGTTACCATTCAAATCAACAGTTGTAGTAGTTATCTCGACTTCAGTGTCTGCATCAATGTCAAGCTGTCCGTCAGCGCTAGAGTTTATAAATATAGCCGAGTCTCTAAAAAGCACTTTCTTGTCGGTGGCAACTAGTATGTCTTCTGCTAACCCGTCAATATATGCGGAGCCGTTGATGTATATATCTCGCCACTGTTGACTGGATGATCCTAAATCAAATGTATTATCATCATCAGGTATTATGGACGAGTCTACATCTGCCCCAAAAACCACATTATCAGAAGCGGCATCTCCTAATGTGAGAGTTCCTCCGTTTAGTGTGGTTGTGCCTGTAATAGTGGCGTTGCCATCTACAGTTAGATTACCACCAACATTAAAATTACCAGCGACACGATCAAGAGCTTCGACTACGTTTGTGCCATCACAAAACACAAAGCAAGTTTCTCCGGCTGTAACAGCGACACCAGTTCCTGATGCTGTCTTAACAGTGACTGTCTGAGCCGTGCCATTCTTTACTATGAATATTTTACTGAGTGCTGGCACAATCACCGTAGCCGCACCAGACAACGACGTACCTGTGTCCGTAAGGTTCAATATAGCGTTTCTTGATTCCGCTGTTGTGCCGTTAGCTGTGGATAATGTGGCAGAGTTGGTGCTCCAAGTATTTATAGTAGCAGTGCCAGCTATGGCCTCTTCTACCATCTTGGTTATGTTTTCATTTACAGTGTTACCCCAGCTACCACTCAACTCACCTTGAGTAGGTAAAGCTATTTTTAATAATGTACTAAACTGTGTTGCCATCTGCGAGTCCTCACTAACTTATACGAACTATAGCATTTGTTTTATCTGCCGTTCCAAATTGGATAACAAAATCTGCAGAACTTGTCTGCTTATCTTCTCCAAAATCTATAACTGCTATGGCAGGATCTCCACCACCAGATTTATATATCAACGCGCCTCTAGCAGTGATAGACGACGAAGCGAAAGTTGTATCAGCAAAATCTAAAAACGCTGTGGTGCCTGAAGATGCAGGGTTTGCAGCTATAGTCAAAGTATTTCCACCAGCAGTATATCCAGTGCCGCTAACTTCATTAGTCGTAGAATACGCAGTTGTGGTTGCATCTAAAGTTGCACTAGAGGTGAATAAGGCAAGCTTAAATGTTTGTGATGTATCAGCACTAAAGTCCATCTCTCCGTTTAGGAGAGCTACCTTAAATGATGTGCATAATGTTTGAGTTATTGCCATAATACACTCTTAACTAACGGGCATCCTGTATTGTCCAGAACGATAGTAATCTTGACGTAATTGGCCATCAGAACTTCGTTTTAACAAAGTAATCGCCTGTAAATAACGTTTTTCGTACATAGCTACCATATCAGGCTCACCTTTCATAAAACGAATAGCCTCCATGAGGACACCGTTTAAAAGTGCAGTGTCAAAGTTGTCGCCTAGATACGTGCCTCCTGCAGTGACTATTGATGTAGGATACTTAGCGTAGATATGTTCTAATGTATAATTAGCATCTGGGATTGGAGAAAACATTAGCTTTATCTTACTACCCGAAGTGCTGTGATAAGCATAAAACTTAGGTAGTCCACGTTTAGCAGTTGTGGTTACAGGATATGCTTCTCTTAAAAAATTAGAGTCCTTATTTAGTAAGAAAGTCTGAGTATCATTATTTACTATTGCGAAACTATAGGTATATAAATACCCATCAGGTGTAGTATACAGCTCATCACCAGCGGTTAAACTACCACTGTCCACATTACGCATGGACGTTAAATCCACCGTATTATAAATTAACTGCTCTGCCTGCTGTGCAAACAAAGCATGTTGGTCTGCCGTAAACGTCTGCTCACATATGTCTTCGACGTTTGCTTTTAAGCTAGTGTAGTTCATAACTTACCCCATAGGACCGCGAGCCATAGTACCCTTAGTTGCTGCACCTGCGCCACGTATCTTGATGCCGCCTTTAGCTTTACCTTTCGCTCGCACCAGCTTGCCAAACTTATAAGTCTTAGCCAGTTCCGGGTCCATCTTTTGTTGCACCGCTTCTGGTAGTTTAGAAAACCCTTTATATTTAGCAGGGGGGTTGTTTACTTGCTTGCTCATGTTTGCCCTCGTCATTGCCATTGTTTTACCTATGAAGTTGATACTGTGACCGAACCTACAGATGCAGTCATAACGAACTCTAGTTTATTATCTAAAGACCCCGAATACTTAAATGATCTACTTTCTGCGTAACCAGCAAAGTCTGGTCTTGGATCTCGTATTGCTTGCGGATCATCCACAGGAAACATACCTAACTTATGTTGCGGGTGATCGTGATCATAACATTCATAACATGCCTTTAGATTAGTATCGTTACCTTTTCTTATTATATTACGTAAATCACGTAATTTATATCTAAATCCACATATATCGCACTCTGCGATAGCTCTTTTTGTGGATGCGAATCTATTAGACATAGTTAAATCCTAGCAACTCTCGGTATATATCGCTCAGATGTCTTCTCTCTATCTTCACCTGCAGCCAGATTATATTGCTCATCGTAAGCTGTTTTTAGCATAGCGACTCTATCAGCCAGCTCTGGTGTTTTCATGGCTATGTGATACGCTAAACCAGCTACGAGGCATGGTAAGAACCTGAACACCACGTCTGCTGTTTCAACACCGTTACCAGCATCTTCTATTCTTCTCATTCTAAAATACACAAACGTATATGTCTGATCTGGCACAGGCCACAGATTTATTCTGGGCGTGGCTAAACGCTCCACAAATACCTGTATTGGCCTACCAGATGTTAACTTGTTTGGGATCGACGCGTAAGTACTAACACCAATACGTGTTATGGTGAGATCAGATTGTGTGGCTGCATTGCCTGCGTTTGTGCGGATTACTTGATCTAACAGGTCTATGGTGTCTGCAGGTAAATTATACTGAGACGTTCCTGCAGTGACAGATATCGTCCCGCTATCAATAGTCCACATATTAATGCCACGGTTCTGCCACTCAATAGTCATCAGGTTCATGGATCTGCGAGCTGTGCGGAGATCGTAACCCGACCGCATCTCACGTCCGGCACGCTCCCACGCTTCTTCAGCGATTTCAGTGAAATCCATGTCAAATGCGGTGGTGCCTGATGTAGCCATTTACTTTTTCCTTCTTAACGACTTAACGCGCCTTGGTTTACCCGCTGGTTGTCCTATTCTCTTCTTCTGCGCAATCCTACTACGTTTTTGAGCAGCCGTCATTTCTCCAACAGTTTTAGGAGTTTTTGAAGAAATACGCTTGGAAGGACGGCAATAAGGAGTTCCGCGCTTTTCACCCTTCTGTCTGCCACATGCTTTGCCAGTGCGTACATCTTTCCAATCCTCCTTGAACCAGCGTTTTAGCGCTAATCCCTTTTTGGTTTTACGTACAGCCATAATGCCTCACACGTACTTTGTAACTTTACGACGACTAACTATCCCACAACCTCTAGCCACATTACCGTTTTTAGTGGGTCTTTTTCTTCTACGTCTAGCTAGACCGCCATTGTCAAAATTTACAACGCCTCCAGTGGCTTTCTTCTTCTTTTTGCTACCTTTGCCATAGTTGGCCGCACCGACCTTTCTACATTTCGCAATGGCCCCTGAAGCATAAGCGCTCGGAAACACTCTATAGCGAGCTTTTACTTTGTGATAACAAGCGTCTTTAGGCATTTTTTCTAGCCCTCCTTATGCTTTCTTTACCTTGCCTAAATATTCTGGCAACTTCGGTTTTACCCATGACTTTGGCTCTCTGTTCACCGACAGTAAGTATCTGTATCTTTCTGGCAAAGGGCTTATTTACTTTCTTTACCTTTGCCACAGTTGCTCTGGCGTCGGCAGGAGTGGCAAACTTTATACCCACGGTATCCTTGGGATTCTCATCAGTATAAAGCCTGCGACCACTACCTTTTGGCTTTTTTCCTGTTCCTACTTTTGGATCTCTTTTTCTTTTTCGCACTTGGTAAAAGCCCCTTGTTGACGGCTCTAGCTCTCTCACTAAAACCCATCTTTTCGCCAGTTTTTATCTTACGTTTTATCGTAGATATCTTTGCAACCATTTATTATCTTCTCTTCTTACCGCCTTTTTTACCGCCCTTAGTCATCATAACCATTTTAACTGGACGAAAGCCTTTGGTGGCTTTACCCACACCACGAACCGACTTACCGGCAGAAAAGCCTTTTTTACGCATACCGCCCATGGAGTAACCTTTTTTCTTCATGCCACCAGCAGCCATACCTTTTTTCTGTTTGTCCACCATTTTGATAGCGGCGTTTAGACCTCCAGCAGCCATACCTTTTTTCTTCATGCCACCCATGGAATAGCCTTTTTTCATGCCACCCATCTTGTAGCCTTTTTTCATGCCACCGGCTTTCATACCTATAGGTGTATAAGGAGTGCTAGTATCTTTTTTCTCACGTCTACCAGTCCCTAAAGGTTGATTACCGCGAACACCAGTGCCTAGAGGTTGTTGCACAGGGGTCTTCTTTGGTGCAGCAGCTTTACCACTACCCAGACCAACTTGAACTGGAGTTGGCTTAGTTTTACCCACGTTCTTTGCGCTTGCCTGTAAAAACTTATTGCCAGATGTGGCCTTTTTAGGTTTTGACGTTGGTTTGGTTGTAGGAGCCTTTGGTCCTGCACGAGTCTTACCCTGTTGCTTGTTAAGATAATCACGCAAAGACAGACCTGATTTCTTCAGCTCTTCCGCTGTCACCGCAGCTTTTCGCTTGCCTGATTTATCTATAAATGTTTTAGAGCCACGCCGTTTTGCTTCTGCAACAGTTCTAGGAGCAGTAATACCTTTTTGTCCGGGGCTGACTTTTTTAGTAGCGCCGCTTTTAGTGCCTCTTTTAGCAGCTCTACTTGCGGGTTTCTTCTTTCCTGCACCAAATGCTTTCTCTGGGAAGTCAAAATCTTTGCTTCTCTTTTTTGCCGCTTTTGCAGACTGCTCGCCTCTAAATCCATTAGCCATTTTCTTCTTCCTTATACAAGTTGTTAAACACACGCTCAGTGTCCCAAACATAACTTACATTTTCTTTAGAATTGAAAGTATGTTGGTTCGGTCTGAAGTCTGGAGCGCCCTGCCCTGTTTCAAACCACGCAGGATGCGTGACACGCACCCGATTGTTAGGTAACGCTACAATATTACCTGTATATTCTCCTGCGTCTAACAACTCCAGTACATGACTTTGTTTATGTTGTGCAGGATGATCGGCTACTTCACTGTCTGTATAATCCACAGTGAAATAGTATTTAGCGGGGTAAAATTCACCATCTACCTTGGCTATCCAAGGTGCAGGTGTTGCCCGCTCAATTTTATAAACTGCGTGATAGTGTGACATACAGTCCCAAGGTTGAGCTAGGTAGGGTGGTAACTCTGTAGGCCACTCTTCATAGGGTACATCAGCCACAAGCGCTGTCAGAGGCATCCTAGCCCACATAGCGCCACCATGTACGTTAGGGTCGTCAGTATCGTCAGACTCACATCCTGTGAATATGACTTGAAAACTAAGAGTGCGGTTGGGCATCGTAGTCACGGCAACCACCATAGCATGTAAAAACTCTCCATGATATTCCTCAAAATTCTTAGTGTACTCTCTCCGAACCCAAGCGTTGAAGTGTGGTATATTTGATTGTAAGTATGGCATTTATCATCTTTCGGTTTTGCTCCATGCAAGATTATCTTCGTATTGTCTACCTGTAAAATCTTCCCACATGGGTTTTAACATAGTGTGTAGTTCGTCTATCTTCTGGCTGTTATTGTCCACTTTAACTGCAATAACAGCCACGTTCTTATCAACCTCTAATAAAGTTGATGATATCCACGTAAGCCCAGTTGCGCATAAGCCAACAAAGGCGACGAATAGAGTGCCTGCTACGAACTGAGCATTTAACATTTCCATCTCCGCCTCGCTTGACGCAACCTGCTATTAGGATTCTTAGCTGCCTTTGGGAACTTCTTCATTTGTCCCGCAGAACGAGCGCAAAACGATTTACGCCGTTTAGCAGCTTTGCTGCCCGGTTTTACTTTGCCTGTAACAGCAGTCTTTAATTTACTTCCGGGGTTGTCTCTACGATATTTAGCAACACCTTTTGCCGTCATACCCGCACCAGCTTTGGTGGGTCTTTTGTGACCCCCCTTGATGGTGTGACCCTTCATGGTGCCTTTTCGTCTAGCCATGGAAGAAAGTCATCATGTCTATAGTAGCTATCGTATATTTAACTGACATGCCATCTTCAAACAAAACACCGTCTGCCGGTATGGTTCTGTCTAATGTGGTATTATCAGTTCCGATAGTGCGAGACTTAAACACCGCAGAACCATTCTCCGGAGTATTATTGATAAACTCCACTGTTCCTGCTGTGCCGCCAGATACTATAGAAAACCCTTTGAGCCTGACTCTGTTACTTCCGTTTATGGCTTCCGCACAAAGATCACCTGACCCGACTTTAATGTTCGCTGCATACTGAGCAGAACATTCCACAGCTGTCACTGTAAGAAACAACTTAGTGCCTGCAACAGTGGTCGCGCTGCCAGTAGAAGTTATAACCTCTGTCATAGCATTACCAAAAACATCTGTGCCTGTGATGGTACAAGTCTTACCGTTATCACTACTGCCAGTGGTAGTAACAGTTACATTTCTAGCACCACCTCCGGCAAAAGTTGTATTTGCCATGGTAGCGCTAGTGTTTGGCCTTGCTGCCGTTACTAGACGATCATCATCTGACGCATTTTCATCGCTGATGAATTTAGCTTTTATATCTGAACTATGGCCCATATCAATCTCCTTCAAGAAAGGAGAGGAGTATTCTCCTCTCTGTTAATATTAGCCATTATTAAAATCAAAAGCTGCACCGTGAATTTTAATCACAATTTTACCAGCTGTATAAGCGGCCTCTGTGGCGTCTCCACAAGTCAGATACAAAAACTTTTTACTTAACGCTGCTAAGGTTGAACCTGCATCTGCTTCGTTATGAAGACCTAATGTTAAATCGCCATTGTTAAACAACACTGTCCCGCTTGTCACGGCAGCGTTTTCTGCAGTTGTGCCTGTTGCGGAACAAACGAGATTGATGTCTGGATCACCACCAGTTGGAACTTCGATACAGATAAACTCCATTTTGTATGGGATTCCGTTAACTTCTTTTGTTAACTCTGCAATGTATGCGTTTGCAGCGCCACCATCTGTGCCGATAACGTCGTTAGCAGCACCACCAGAAGCCAGACCACCGTGCAAATCGACAAGAATTGTTGTAACAATATCCCCGCCGATCTTGTTTATAAAGGTGTTGATAGCTGCGTCAGCAATACCAGAACCATGTGCATTTGGAGCGATGTTAAAGATTGTGGCTGCGGTGCCTAAACTAGCGTTGTTTGCACCTACAGTTGTGCCTGCTGCAACAATATTGTCCCTACCAGATGTAGCAACTTTTTGAACTTCTAAAGAACCACCGCTAGTGGCGTTTAACTGTTCTGTGAAAGTCCCTAGAGTGGAGCTTTTGGTTACAACTTTAAATCCATTTTCGGCGCGCACTGCACCGTTGAAGGTAGTATTAGCCATGTACGTCTCCTGTCTTGGCTAGTGTCAGACCCCCGATGGGTCTGTCAGGAATAATTCATCGTATAATAAAAAGAGGGGAGTAGCAAGCCACCCCCCTCTAATCTAGTTAAGCAGCTCCGGGTGAGCCGAAGATACCCAGTGGATCGGATACACCGAATGAGTAACGCTCACGGGCTTTGTACCGGCTGTTGCCAGTGCTGAAGTCAGCATCCATAGCGGTAGCCATTGGGCTACGTACGAAGTGCTTCAAGCCGTTTGGAACGTCAGTCATAAGGAAGAAAGCATCTGTATCAGTCAAATAGTGATTGATTACATAGCCTTCTGGGATAGAACCGTTATTGCGAAGCGCATTAAGGTCGTTATCCGCTGTACCCACACGTCCTTCAGTTTCTAGCAAACGAGTCGCCACAAACTGTAGATTCGGTGGAATCACTAACTTACGTGGTCTTGCAGCAATCAGCAAACCACGCTCGTCTGTCCAACCAGCAATCTGAATAACGGCGGCTTCAAGTGAAGTCTCGTTAAGATCAGCTGCAGTTGCAGGTTCGTTAGAGTTAGTTCCACCGCTCACAAGTGGGTGATCTGTGGCACACAGAGACTTACCATCTCCATATGTAGTACCAGCAGCAAAAGCGTTATTCAGGATATTTGCTGCCTTAACTTGTTTTGTGTATGCCATCGCACGAGCCAGCGCTTTAGTGTAACGAGATGACAGTGAGTCATACAGGTTATCTTCAATAGCCTCTTCAGTAATTGAAAAGCCCATTGCAACTGTTTCGTGTGAATAGCGAGCGGTGAACGCCTCTTGTGCGTTGTCATATTCGATGGCAGAGCCTTCGTTTTTGACTGGTGCTGCTGAGAAGCCCGATAATTTGGTCTCCTCTTCAAAAGATCTATCAGAAGTCTCTGTTTCAAAGATTTCTGCATGTTCTTCACCGTACTTTGCGTACTCCAATCCGAACAAAGCGTTCAGGCCGGGAAGGAGTTCTTTAAGTAGTTGTGCGCGTGAAATAGCCATTATCTACTCCTCCTTATACGCCAGCGGTTTGCTGATAACGTTGATAACCCTGTGTAAATTTAACAATAAACTCAACAAAATTACCGTCACTATTCTTGGTGTCAGGAACGACATCAACAACGGTGATTGGCAGAATTGTGGTCACATTGTTAATAAATACACCCATACGGCTGTTGCCTGATGCTGTTACACCAGTGTTAAGCACAAGCTCCGCATTACAGGAGATTGCGTTAGCACGGCTAACAAACGCAGGAAGCAGTCCTGAAGCAGCGCCATCAGCAGAGGCACCTGTACAGTTCACTACTTTAAACAATACGTTAGGGTCGTCACACACATACGCCTCAATATCATCGGCTACAATGCTGCCGGGATAGCTTTGGCGGAATGTCAACTGGTTCGTATTCGGATCGGTGTAACTTACACCCATAAACACACCAATAACACCGGCCACTACAGAAGTATCGTTCTGCAATGTGGTGATAATGATGGTTCCATCGTTCTTATACTGCACCACATCTCCATAGAAGAGAGCCGTACCGTAGTTTGAAGCGATGGGGATCTTACGTGTAGAACCCGCATAGCTATGACCACCAATCATTCCGATTGGGCGGAGGCCATATGGGGCATCAATGGTAGGATATGCCATCTATTTGTCTCCAGACATAAAAGGTTTTTACTTAACCCCCAGAGCCAAAAGTAACTTTTGTTTTACGCTCATGAAAGAGCGGCATCCGAGGATCGTTTTCTCTCATAAGGTTGTTGTCAACTGATTGCATCTGCCCTTCCGTCTGACTTTCGTAGTAGGCTTTGCGCTCTGCAATAAGTTCTTCTGGAGCTTTACAAAGAATAAGACCACCAATCACAACGTTATCTTTGAACTTCTCGTTCTCAATAGTAACCATTGTAATCTCAGGATGATCCGAAGCTTTTACAGGCTCCCAACCTTCACGAAATTTTGAGGAAACGTTAGTGGCATCAGTTTGCCCCTGCGTGGCGACTCTAATCCAGCGAAATGCGTAACCCGGCTCGGGATTTGGTGAGGGCAAGGTCTCTGGCCTTTGCCAAGCTCTAGTGCGGGTCGTTTTTTCACGAGTGGTCTGTTCACGATCTATACGATTTTCAGCCATTATCTTTCCTCATCTCTTCTGCAACCTTTTGGGCGTATAATTCTAAAGGAACTCCAAGTCGTTTAGCTATAGCTACCTGTGTTTGCGTTAGTTTGACCTTTTTAGGTGCCACGCTCCGAGTTGCGGGAGCAACCACATTAGCTTGTTTTTTCGGCTTCTCGACCTCTACTTCCTCTAAAGTGTCCTCAAAATTATCTGGGAACACTTGGCGCATACGAGAATCTAACTTCTCGTAGTATTCATCGCTTCCAACAACAACGTTGTCTTTAGCTAATTTACTATGCACACCCATGGCAAAACTTGTCATTTCAATGCCAATACCATCTTCAGATCCAAACCAAGGATTAGCTGCTGCCCATTCTCTGGCTTTTGAATCCGCCACTGGTTGGGTGGGTTCTGGTGACACCTTAACAGGAGTTTCTTCTTCCTGTAAAGGAGGAAGTTTGAAATTATTTACCTTATCAGATTTAATTGTAGCAGCAGTTAATTTTTCTTGTGCTGCAGTGACAGCGTCTGCATCTCCAGATTCATACGCTTCTTTATATCCTGCTTTAGCACTTGCCAGTTCAACCGCAGCTGATCTTTTAGCTTGCTCAAGCATAGCTGACTGGTTTTTACCAACTGTGCCTTTTAGCTCTTTGTTTTCATCAACGAGACGTTGAGCTAAAGATTCAAGTTCTTGTCTTTCCCTGATGGCTTTTTCTTTTTCACGACGCTCGTCATGGTAGCCTTTACTGAAGTGCTTGATTCTATTACGAACTTTATCAGAGTATTCTTCAAGTTCTTCATCAGTGACATCAGCTGGTGGCTCAGAAGGCTTGCGGTTGCGATCAGCTTTTGGAGTATCGTCAACAACTTCAATCTCAAGTTTGTCATCATCAGTATTGTCTGCACGCGCAGACTCTGGATCAGGCTCTTTAGCTGCCTTACCAGAAAGATCAATTTCAATGGCATCTGAACCCTCCACCTCTATCTCAGGCTTCTTATCTTTTTCATCAGGAAACTCATACTCAACTTTTTGAAACGCCATAATCTACTCCTAGACTTTGCAAATTCCACGGGGGTCAGGGATGACTGCCTCTACAGAATCGTCATTCATTAAACGGAACTCTTTACCGTTTACCTTAAATCTTGTGCCTGTATTCATACGAAACATCACATAATCACCGACTTTACACCAAGCACCAGTGGGAAACCTATCTTTATCAGTGTAGGCGGCATCACCCATATCAATGACCACACCCATGATAGACATGATGTATTCTTTCTTTATTTCGCTATCAGTCTTTAATAGTGTGCTGCCTTCGTAATAATCACTGACATCTGGCAGTGCTACCAGAAGTCTGTAACCACAAGGTATGGGTAGCTGTGCATCAAGATCTTCTTCAGGTGCAAGTTTTTCAACTGTTTTATTCATCATCATCTTCCATGTAGTTTCGCGAGAGGTCTGTTACGTAATTTTTGCAGGCATCTAGACCTCGTATCATGCCCGTTATTTCCTTGTACTGGGCAAAATCTTTTGCTCCACCCCCTCCAAGAAACTGTAACGCTGTAGATTTATCTTCATCTAGTTTTTCTATAAGCACGTCAAAGACGGTTTTAGCCATATTTAAGTGTCTTTCTTAAGCTCTGTTATTACCTTAGAAGCCTCAATGATATTCTTCTCTTTTTCTTTGCGAGTGTCTGCGCGCAATTTAACTCCAGCTTTTTTAGCATCTATACCAACTTCTAACTTCTCAAGCTGTATGCGCTCCTCTTCAAGTTTGACGTCTGCCATATCTTTAACAACTTTACGCTGTTGCTCTTGTTTTTTAATTTGCGCGTCGGCGGCATCTTTTTGTGCCTTACGCTGCACTTCTTGCGCTTTGATTTGCATTTCCTGTTGTTGCAGTTGGAACACAGGATCTTGAGCTTGTTGTTGTGCTTTTTGTCGAGCTGCCTGCTGCTGGTTTGCTTGTGTAAGCTGTTTACCAGCTTCTGCAACAACCCGTGCAAGTTGGACCTCTACATTTTCTGGAAGCTCTTCGTTTGGTGCTGGTAGCGGTGCGCCCAGTTTTTCTTCTATTTGTTTGCGGTACTTGAATCCTAGATGTTCAGCGATGTGAGCCTGCAAAGACGCCATAATCCGCTGTGCTTGCGGATTCTGACCTACCATCTGAGCAACTTGTGGATCTTGCATAAACGCCATGTGTGCGCCGATATGTGCATCGTGGTCTTGATATATAAATGCTTTCAACGGTTTTCCAACCAGTGCGTTCATATTTTCGCTAACAGGATCTGCGGGTTTCATGTCTTCTTTAAGTGGAACAAGTTTATCTGCGTTCTTTACCCCAAGCACTTCGATCATCTGCCTGTGCAGTTGTGGTAAGTCATATATCTGTGGTGCCTGAGATGACATCTGCAGCACAGCCTGATACTGCACTACACGTTGCGCCATGGTAGAACTGTTGGGATCACTAACAGGTATTACATCCACCATCATGTAATCAGTCTGACGGGCAGATACTTCCCCTCGCGCAGGCTGATACGAATACTCGGCTGGCGCGTATTCTGCCATCAAAGCCTTGAGGAGCTTAAACTCCTGCTTCATGGCGTAATGAACACGGGCTTGTACTGCAGCCATAGGCTTCAGCGTACGCTCCAAAAGCGCCAGCGTTGTGCCTACTGGCGCATTAGCTGACATGTCTGATATGTTCATGTCACTGATCGCGCCCAGTCTGCGGCCTTCGTTAGTTATTTTATCCAGCAAAGCCAGAAGTGTCTGTGATGGTTCTTTGTAAGGTAGCGGCATAATATTATCTCGTATGCTACCTGATGGCACATCAACGTCCTTGAACTCACCCGGTTCAATCGGAGTGTCGTCCCCCTTGATACGCAAGCCACGGGATTTGAGTCCACCGGGCAAATTAGCGAGCGTACCGGCATCGACAAGTTGGCGTATCAAGGAGGTTCCTGCTCGTGCATACCCACCAATGATGTGGATAAGTCCGAGTCCATAAAAGCCAAAACCCGGCACATAAGCGTAATGTACAAAGTGTTGGCGCTTTAGCATGTAAGGGTCGTCAGGGTTCCAGTTTCTGTATATAGACAGGATATCGCCTGAACTACGTTCCAGAGTTACAACATACGGTTTTGCAATCTCATCCTCTGAATCATCAAAACCTTCTATCACAAGATCTGCGTGAATCTCATACAATGTATGTCTATCGTCATCTGAAAGAGAGTATCCACCCTCTTCAGCTTTACGTATCTCAATGTCAGAATGGTATGGCTGTGGGTCATACAACTCTATGTCACGATAGAATCTGGCGACCTGTAGCTTCTTTACTTCGTTCTTGGTCTTACGCATAACGTGTGTAACACGCTCTGCAGTTTCTATATGGGATGCGCTATAAGGCACAATACAATCTTCTGCGGGTATAAACAGTGCAACCTGTCGTCCCATGTTTGGATCGTAATAAACCTTTTTGAAGGCAGAACCTGCGAGTCCAAGGCTGTAGAGCAGGCGTTCATGCTCTGGACGATATTCTATCATGTTCTCTGTCAGCTCATAGTTCATGTCAGCTTTGACACGAGCAGCAGATTCAACCTTCTCTTTTGTCTCTTCGCCAAGAATCTTGGTTTTCACCGGCCCCATGGCAGGAAAAGTTTCACTCATGGTTTCAGCTTGGAACCGTATGGCTGCTTCTGCCAATACGGTGGAATATACACCACAAGCGCCTTCCCAAGGATCAGTACGCTCTTCATACTTAAATCCTAACACGTCAAGACCCTTCACGAATGTATCTGCCCATTCGTTACGGCTGTAAGTGTCGGAGTCCACCAGCTCTATGAGATCTTCTGATAAAGACATCAGAGCAGTATCTTCCATGACTTCTGCCAGATTACCATCAAAGGCAATATCGGCTGGAAGCTTCGCGTCAGGAACTATGGTAATTTCTACGCTACCATCGTCCATAGTCACCATTTCAGGATTTACGATTTCAATCTCCAGATCTTTGGGTTTGTCATCCTCTGCGTCTAAACCCACAGGAGCTTGATATAGTCCCTTTTCAACTGCCATGATACTGACCCCTAATAATACCCGCCTCTACGATGTTTGAAATACTGCTGCTCTTCTGGTTCATCGCTAGGCAAGCGTATGAATCCTCCCTGACGGAACCTCATGAGAGCCATAACAGTTGCATCAACCAAGTCATCATGACTCATAAACGGGAATCCTGCAATCTCTTCTACCACTTCTTCGGCCCAGCGAGTCTCAGGAACCCAACAAAGTCCTGACGCTACGATATCTGATACAGAGTTTAAACGAGCCAACTTATCTCCCGAACCTCTATGCGGAGTATACTCCTGTACCGGCAGTCCAGACCTGCGCATCTCCTGATACAGAGCCGTGCCAGAGTTTTTCTTCTCGACTATGAACGCGTCCGGCTCCCACTCTTCATACTCTTCCAAGGCGAGTTCTTTGAGTTCTGGGAACTCCATACGCCTCTTTATGCTGTTTAGCAATATAATATTATAATTGTCCTCATGCTCATTCAAAAACACACCCCACGTCGTTAATGCTGTGTAGTCAGCACGATTGTGTGTTTCTGCTGCCGCATCCAAAGACATTATCACGTATTCACACTCGGGTGGGTATTCCTCTTTCCATATGCCCCACCACTCCCGTTTGATAAGTGATGCTTCTTCTGCCGTGGGTTCCTGCTGATACTGCGCGTTCCACTGAAACGCTGGCATAGATGCCTTTGTACGTAGTAACGCGTCAAGGTCAAAGAACTCAGGCCACAACGGTTTCTGTTCTGACTTGTGAGTTTTTTTATTTACGATGTCCAATATGGCAGGAAACTCCATAACCTCGTATTGATCTGCTCTTTCGTTTTGTCCCATGTCTCTGGTTACACGTCCGGTTAGATCGTCCATATGCCAACGTGTTTGTATGATAGCCACACGACCTCCGGGCATCAGTCGTGTCCGCGCTCCGAATGTGAACCAGTCGTAGGCTTTTTCAAAGACTTCAAAATTTCCGTTAATGACATCTTGTTCGGAATGGGGATCGTCAACGAGCAGGAGGTCAGCGCCACGACCAGCAATAGATGAACCAATACCACACGCATAGTATTCACCTCCTGAATTAGTGTTCCATCGACCAGCAGATTTAGAATCTATGGCTAATTTAACCGTAGGAAATATAGTGCTATATTCATCTGTAGATATCAGGTTACGAACCTTACGGCCAAAGTCTACCGCCAGATCAGTGGTGTGTGACACCATCATAACCTTCTTGTTGGGGTTGCGCCCCAGAAACCAAGCCGGAAAAAATATAGATACAAGCTGCGATTTACCGTGTCTGGGGGGTATGTTGACGCATATTCTGTCTTTTTTACCCTCTGCAATGTCCATAAGCATGTCTGCAAGCATCCTGTGGTGCTTACCAACGATGTAATCAGGCTGCATACGCTTACAAAACTCAATCAGGTCATCAAATGCCGCCTGATTAGCTCTTCGGGAGTCCAGTTCATCTATTAATTTGTCTATTTCAACGATTTCTTCAGCAGTAAACTGGTCAAGGTTGTCCAACATGTGTTGAACTTCACCATCAGTAAAATCTGAAGCTAAAGCTGACGTCACAATGATGTTTCTTTCTTCTCTTCAGGCTCTGCAGGTAATATTGCTTCTTCACAATGCACTATAAACTTGTAATTTTCGTTATTTTCACGCCAAACCCAGTTTCTAGCCATAGCGTCACACTCTTCTATGGGCATAAGCACGTCCAAAACTATATTATTACCCACATATACCCACTCTTTTTCTGCTGTGAAGCCCCAAATGGTTATAACCAGTAAAAAAGTCTTCATTCTTCTGTCTCCAGCCCCAGTTCAGCGTCAACATCCAGAACTTCACCGTCTATAACGACAGCATCTTGTATATCTTCCTCTGGTGTACTCAGCTTTTGTAGTTTTTCCCTTAACCTAGCTCGTAGATCATCGGTGGACTGGTGTGTAATGGTCACTTCGGACTTCTCTGCAAACAATCCAACGTCAGAAATCTTGCCCAACAGCTCCAAAGCACGTATCCGTACCCTTGGATCTGGGTTTTCTGTCTCATCTATGAGTTTGTTAGTCACCAAGTGACGTACCTGTAACGCACTTTCGACTACAGAATGGCCAAATTCCTGTAAAATGTTGTTTGTAAGCACTAGAGATGCCGGGGTAAGTGTTGCTGCCCTCTTTGTGGTAACTTTTTTAGACGTGTTTTCGGGGTCATCAGCGTATGCCGTAACCAATCTGGCAGCAATATCCTCATCTTCTTTGGTAGGTTCTAGGTTTACACCATGGTCAGCAAGCTCTTTGGCGGTTTCAGCAGCCGCGTCAGTGCGTTTCTTCAGGTCCATGGGCGGTAGCTCTTCAGGAATCGCCACACCTAGTTCTGGTTCTACTAGTATACTCATGTTTTTTCGCAGGTTATTAACCGTTCGTATCAATCTATATAGTAAAATTATTTTTTATGCAAGGAGGTTGGGACTCCTACCGGGGGGTGTTCCTATATTTAAGGGGGTGGGGGGTCGAACTCAGGGAAAACCGATTTGTTTGAGAAAATTGCTAATATATAGACAGACATACAGCTACGACACACAGCGGCCCATGGGGTATGGGTGGGTTCAGCGTATGGCAAAAAAGCGTATGGTCTGTAAATGTTAGTGCCGCACTAACAAAAAACTAAACTAATGTGCAAAGCTCCGTAGCATTTCATACGATAACGTGTCATTATTTAATCATCGGCAGGGCGATATTGACCCGTAAGGCCGAGAGTTCTTGAAAGGAACACGCTATGACTAATCAAGTTGAAAGCCTACCAGTTGAAATTGCCAGCAAGGTGACATCAACTACTCAAAAGAAGTTATCCGGTGATCGTGCTGTAACAAGCCTAGTCGATACATTGCACAAGGCGAAGATACCTAGCACGCATCTGATATCACCTAAACCAAAAGGTGATAAGCCTAGTCAATCGACTGCTAGTCAACAATGGTTCGATGAATTTAACGCGGCCATTGTGCTAGGTTTCTCGGCTACTACCCAAAAGATAATGGCCGCACCTACCAAATCACTCACTGAAGCTCAGAAGCTCAGTAAGAGATATTGGCAACAACAAGTTGGCGCTATTCGCGGTGACTATAAGACGCAATTAGAGAAGCGTGAAAAGATCGGCCAAGAGATTGCGGAAGGTGGCACGCCTAGTCGCGTCAGATCAGATAGTCAGCGCTTATCTGACAATCTCAACGATTGCACTAAGGTGATCGAGAATAGCGAAGGTATCGACGGCGTTGATCTCGAAGCGCTTACCAATGCTATCCAATCCGCTAAACGCATCCTGCACGGCGTGAAACACTAAACACTATACCAGCCCAGCGTGATTGCTGGGCTGGTTTTCTTTTATGAAAGGTAACACGTTATGAAACACCTTACATTACCTCAACTGTTAATGTGGTTAAACCTGTCAGAAAAGACTGGACACTATCGCGGTTATTCTAGGCATGAGCTTGCAATGGAATATAACAAGCGCGTTAGATATCTTAAAAGCATAAACAAATAACAATTAGGCACGGCTTCGGTCGTGCCTCTTTTTTTGTGCCTATGAAACC
>Ga0209348_1000181_pt1 | contig 36918 bp, 72 predicted proteins | sample ETNvirenome_2_30_FD_184065 | JGI IMG/M metagenome (GOLD analysis project Ga0209348, IMG submission 184065) | Marine viral communities from the Pacific Ocean - ETNP_2_30 (SPAdes) (version 2) | ecosystem: Environmental > Aquatic > Marine > Oceanic | place: Pacific Ocean | collected 2013-06-22 | reverse complement strand
AGAATATCCAATCAGGAGTTACATAAGAAATGTGCTAGGTCTAAAAAACAAAGACTACTATCACGCTCTAGGCATAAGAGCAGATGAAGCAAGTAGACAGTCAAAGAATGCAGAGCATGAAAATCTGATATACCCACTTATCGATTGGGGTATTGACAAAGAAGATGTTTTAAGTTGGTGGGAAGATCAAGAGTTTGATTTAGAAATCCCAGAACATTTCGGTAATTGTGTTTGGTGTTGGAAGAAATCATATAAAAAACTTATGACAGTTATGGTAGAAAACCCAGAGGCTTTTGAGTTTCCTGAACGTATGGAAAAACAATATGGCAGGGCAGGCGCAGTGGCTAAAGCATTAAATAAAGACATGAGGTTTTTCAGAGGTTATAGATCAGTGCAAGATATAAGAGATATGGTTAGTGAGGGTTTTGAAAAGTTTATAGACTTACATCACCTACACATATCTAGTGGATGTTCAGAGAGTTGTGAGCCTTTCTTAGATGATACTACTGATGTTATAAAAATTGTTGAGGATGACAATGAGTAAAGGTAGTAAAAGAAGACCGAGACAGATTAAAGAACAAACTTTCAAAGATAATTGGGACAAAATCTTTGGTAGTAAAAAGAAGAAAGAAAGTATTAATAAATTAAAGAGGTCATGCGCAGATAGCTTACACCCAATTTACTTAAATTTGCGTGTGGCCTCACTGCTTGGTTGGTTAAAAAATAGGCAATTAGTGTTTAGTTTTGGGAGTGCTATGGGGTCTTGTAGAGAGGAGAATGTGGGGCTAAAGTGGTTGTGCAATGGGAAAAATGTAAATTGCACAGCGTTAGCTGAAAGCCCCATTCCTATGGGATTTCTTAGTATGTGCGGTTGTGCAATTGCACATGCCTGCACATACGCACAGCGTGGCTTGAAAGCCTTATGTTTAGAGGTATGTGCAGTTGTGCAGTTGTGCAACCCTCTAAAGAGGGGGAAGGAAGTGGGTAATAAACCCACCTTCCATTGCTCACGCATAGATGAAAAAGGTAGAGTGAAGTAGAAAAGTAAAAATGAAAAAAAAGGAATTGACAAAAAAGCAAGAGAAGTTTGTTGACCTGATGGTCTATCATGATTACAACCAAACTCAGTGTGCGAACTTAGCAGGGTATTCTAATCCTGGAGTTGCAGCTACACGCATGATGAAAGACCCAGAGTTTGAACATATCAGAGCAAAGATTAGAGATCTGAAAGCTATTCAAAGAAAGAAGAACGAAATAACTTTTGAAAAAATTGCGACCAAGCTATCAGAGATTAGAGATAGAGCTATGGATGATGGGTCTTATGGCCCTGCTGTTGCCGCTGAAGTTGCAAGGGCGAAACTTGCAGGACTTATGGTGGATAAGAAAGAATACAAGATACATAAGATAGATAGTATGTCGAGAGAACAGTTGGAACTGCGACTTAACGAACTGATGTTGGACAATCAATTGACTATCGAAGCTAAGTTGAAAGAGGAGAAGGATTAGTTATTTGGTTTCAATTATTTCTTTAATGCGATCTTCTGCGTTCTTAAGTTGTTTGTTGCAATACTTTATAATTTTTTGACCTTTCTCAAACAAGTTCATTGATTCTTCCAGGTCTATCTCGTTGCCCTCTAGTTTATCAACAATCTCTTGAACTTCTTTGATACCTCTCTCGAAACTCATTCCGAGATACTAACATGACTTTATTCTATTCGCCATATCCTGTATCTAGAATTTGCGTCCCTTCTCATTCTAAATTTTTTAGGCTTGAACTCAGACCTGTAAAAATGTTGTCTGTATTTGTAGGCTTGTTTCTTAGACAAGTCACCTATACTTTCACCTACACCTAGATTGTATAAAGTCTGCACGAATGGAGAATAAAATCTAGGCATAGGAATGTATTTATCTACTTTGAATTTTTTCACTATACTGTTCTTTGAAACATAGCCAGGCGTTTCTTTTAGATAATTTTTCCTCGCCATTATAACTGCGTTCAGTATTAACTGCCCATAACCAATAGCTAAAGTTTCTTAGTATTGTTTGGCTTGGATCAAAACTATAGTCTTCTGTATGCCCAAATCTAATTGCCTTATTCATCATACCAATCTCCACAGACAAAAAGACAACCCCAAGTGAAATACTTGTAAAGTATTAGGGCTACTAAAGGCACTAAGATAATTCCCCACTCTAATAATTTGTCTTTATTTTTTTGGGTTATTTTCATTTCTCTCTCCCTTTTTTATTTCTTGACAGGACAAAACTTCTTCATGCTCATCACAAGCTATAGCACAGATGTTGCCCTCTCTTATATTTTTATTTAACAATCTAGACGCAGACCTGATAGCTTGTTCATCACCATCTGCGTCCACACAAAAATTCGCAACGAAAGTTTGTTTTATTTTAATTTCAAACTTACTCATGAGTATTTGTTTTATCCAATAAGTTTATAGGATAAATGTTTATTATAAAATTACCATCTTGGTAAGTGTCTATTCTAAACTCATCAGCTTCCTCGTAAGAATCAAATAAACCAAAAGATGTGACAAGAGGTCGATGTGAGTTAGGATCTCCATACTCAACTAACATTATGTATTTTGTTGGACTGTCCATGAAATATTCTCCTATTATCTAGCTGACTGCTCCTATAGTTCGTCCTCTATACAATAAGGCTCTTCATAAACCTTTTGATAGTGAAGAACTGTATTCTTATTACAATCTGAACAGAAATAGTAATCTTGTCCAAAACCACTTCCTTCATCTGTATTTTCTGTAAAATATGCAGTAGAGCCACAACTTTTACACTCTACCTTATTACTATCTCCGTCTATAAATGGATTGCTCATTTCTCCTCCTATTTTTTCCACATATCTTTATAAAGTCTTTTAGCTAATTTGGTTTCCCCATTAACAAAAGAATGAATACTATCAACCATAATTTCATGCTTGATTTTATTATTGGCTATTGATGTTAGTAATACTTCTGTATCATTACCATCAAAAGTATCAAGCCAATCTTTAACTTCGTTTGAACTAAACATGATCATATTTATTCTTCCCCCTCACTATTAAACCAAACTGCAAAACCTACTGCCATTGATACAAACAGTAAGAACAATACTACTATCTCAGCACTCATCATTATTCACCTCTTTAATAGAAACAACTTTAACTTCTGTATGATGTGGCTCATTATCGCAACCATCACTTTCAGCTAAATCTTCTGCTTCATATTCATCTTTAGCTGTAATGGTCAATACATGACTTTCAACTACATCAACTATAACTTTATACTTTTTCATCATTCACCCCCTATGTTATGTAGTCTGTTGGACTAAACTTAATAATTTCTGCTAAATGCACTTTGTTACTTTGAGGTAAGAACGCATAACTATTTACACGAGTGCCTTTGTATTCATCTACTAAACTGCGAGCCTGTTCTTCTGTTTCAGCTTGCACAACATAGGTAGAAAACCAAGTGCCTGTATGTTCCACAGTAAGTGCGTATTTTCTCAAATCTTTTCTCTCAGAGTTATTCTCATAATCTGCGAGCTTTTGATTTAAAATTTCGTTTTCTTTTAAAAGTTTTCTCAATAACTTTTTATCTTCAGTCGACATAATTCTCCTCACTATCCTGGATAGTTAAACCCCATAATCAAAGGGTGACAAATCTAGGTCTGCCAAAAGATATGTGACATCACAATCGCCACCTTCATAACCCAAAAGATCTTTATGCTCTTTCTGGTAAATACTATTCAACTCTTGCTCAGTTTCAAAACCCTGTTCAAAAGCTTTCTCGAAAGCCTTAACTTTATCGTCAAAGTCCTTGCGTTCTAAGAAGTTAAAGTAAGGCACATTAAATGTTTTTCCCATAATGTTTCCTCAGTTAATAAGATTGTTAAACTCATCCCAATCTTCATCTCTTATTTCCACACACAAGATTTCCTTGTATGGTTTCTTATACTTCAGTTCCATCTTTCTCCTAAACAAAAAAGATTTCACTTCACGAATAAACTTTTTAATTATCATTCAACTCCCCCTCTGTTGTGATACTTGGCTAACTTATCAACTAAATTATTGAAGTCTTTATGTGTCACATTTTGACCATTAAAACATTCAGGATTGTCATTGATAGTTTCAAGTATCGGATTTTTTGGTGGGTTGTTAGACAGTTCCTTACAGTAATACATATCATGTAAATCTATAAGTTCTTGGATAATCGCTAATTCTTTTTTGGTAAATTCTAAAGTCATTTTTTCTCCTTACCTAAAACTTTGTCATAAATCATATTGACATGATTTGCTATATCAATCTTGTCAATTAAATCTGCGTATCTGCGTTCATCTGCTTGGGTAGGGCAATCATTTTTCTTAACCCTACTCAAAGCAAATCTCACCATTTCTAATTCTTCTTTGCTAAGTTTCACTTTTTCTCCTTATGAAATTTTCTAAATTTTTTTTCAATGCTTTTAAACAGTTTTTCTACTTTCTTTCTTGAGTAGCCATAATCTTGTTGCAACCACTCAGGCATATAATCGTTTCTCATAGTGTCGTCACCACTATCCATGTCAAAAGAAATTTCTAACAACTCCATTTCTTCTTTGGTAAATATAATCATTCTTTCTCCTCATCAAAATCTAAATAATATTTCATATTATCTTTCGCCCATTGAGTTTGAGGTCTTTTATTTTTTAGAGATCTTAGAGCCTTCCCATCCCACTCTCCACATTCCTCTCTCTCTAGGTTTAAATCTTCTAAACTATCTATTTGAACATGAGTGTGAGTATTAAAACCACAATCATAACAATAGGTGCTTTCTAAATTAAATGGTTTCCAATCAACCACTATCTCGTATTTGTCGCTATTACAATTTGGACAAGTTCCACTATCAGAATAACCACTCATTTTTCCTCCTTTAATTGATATGTAATTTGTTTCAATAAAGTATTTCTAGGGTTTTTATCCCACATAAATACCTTATCCCAATCAGCGTCATCTATTTCATATTTTTCAAATATGTCATATTTATAATTTTCAAACTCAACATAAGTGCCGTTGTGTCGCAACTCAATGTATCTGTCTAATATTTCTTTTGCCTTTTTTATTGGCTTTTCCATTATTTTTCCCCCTTATTTCTTTTGAAAGGCTTAGCGTGTTCTCCTATCTTTATTCCTCCTTTAAATGAGATAGGATTATTTGAAACCTCTATGCCATAATCTTCTACAAATGTTTCTATATCTAAATCAATATTAAATTTTTCTTCTAACATTTTTAAATCAGCAGTAGAAAAACCATCAAAACATTCTATTTCAAAAAAGGGAGTGTATTTTTTTCCTGTTTCAAGAGAAACAGTATCCTCATATTCTCCCTCGTAGTAATTAAATTCGTTGAACATAATTTTAGGATATGGCTCGTAGTTATTTGAAAGTCGATTAGAATTATCTTTATTAATTCTGCTTAACAAACAATCAATTCTATAAGTTACCCAAGTATCAACTGCGTTCTCATGAAATGGCTCAGACAAGACTGCCCAAGTTTCTACATAGTCCTCATACTTTTCTTTGTATGTGAACTTTATTCGTTCTTTAATATTTTTCATTTTCATAGGTCTTAAAAAAAAGAGAAAGGGTATTACCCCTCTCTCTTATTCATTCTCCTTTCAAAAATACTTTTATCTACTAAACAAAATAGATATTTGTTTTCTCTTTTATTTATTGCTACCTCTTCGTCTTGTAAAAATCTGTCATTTTCCCAACGATTTTCAAAGACATAAAGTTTATAATATTCATCACCATACTCTTCTAAAAGTTTAGCAATTTTTTCGTTAATCTCCTTTACTAATGGATTAGTAAAGTTATTTAATACTTTTTTATCTTTCATTAGTTTTCCCCTTTTAAAGTCTCACAGTTGCCTACAATCTCAGCATACTTTTGAGCAGTCTGTAATATCCAAAGATTATCATTAGTTAATCTTCTTCTTTGTGAATTATCACAACAACAAACAGCATTGTATAAATCTGCCATAGCTTTAGATAATGGTTTAGCTCTAGTATCTACCATACCTTTATCCACTAAGTGCATAGCAAATTTATCTCCACTTGCTACACCATAGTCTTTTACATCATTTTTCAGTTTTCTCATTTTAGTTTCCTCCTTAATCAAAAACATAGTTTATTATACCAAATGTATAGTTTCATACAATGTTTATACAAAAGTAAATGATAATGGAAAATAAAAAAGAAAATCGAAACGACAATATTTAATCTCACTTCCCCCCTCTCAGACAGAAGTTCGGAAAATTTTTGAGCATTTTTGAGAATAAGGACCTTTCTTTTAAGATTTAAGGACCCGTAAAATTACAGACCTCAAAAATTTTTATTTAAGTCTGCCGATTAATCTGCGACCAGGTAAATTAATCTGCGCCCTGACACTTCCCATGTGCGAGCCGAGTTGTTTATAAATCTGCGAGCTTGTGCGTCCAGGAAATCTGCGAGCCGATAGGTAAAAAAAAGCCCGACTTTTACATCGGGCTACACATTCACACACTTGGAGAAAACTTATGAAAGTGAACAGTTCCAATTCTAAATCAAAACTGCGAGCTTTTGCAAATTTAATGTGCGAACATGAAAAAACCTGGCAGTGTCTAAATATTTTTGAGGGGAGAACACCACCAGGTTTTTATTACTTTCACTTTATTTTTGATCCACGATAAAGTTTTACATCAACTACTTTTTTTAAATCTTCTAAAGAATTAAAAGTCATATCGCCATCAGTTAAAGTTCCATCTTTTTCTAATTTAAAAACATAACCATCTTCTGTTATGTATTTCTTAGATCTATTTATTTTTCTAGTCATAATCAATCAGGGGTGTATTTCTACACCCCCCCTCCTTTAGTCCATTAAAATTTCAACTTTAGTGATGCGTTGATCCTTATTCATGTAACCATAAACAGGATACCTACCATCACCATAGCCACTAGAAAATGCTACTCCTAAATAAATACCATTGTGTTGCAACATGCCACCGCCATCTTCGTTTAAGGTAGTGTGGCAGGAGCCATTGTAGCTGTAGGAATTATCGGGTTCAGCGTCTTCGAAGTTGTTGTTATCAAAATCACGCACATAAGATGGATCAGTGACCATTAGCTGTCCACTATCTACTGCCACATGACCTAAATATACTTTTTCCATAATAAACTAGGGGTATATTTCTACACCCCCCCTCCCTTATTCGTTTGGAAATTTATTACCCAACAACCAAAGGTTAAACACTTTGATTGCATCTTCTCTTGTCAACTCAAGTTCTTTTCTCATAAGAAAAAATTCTCTTGGGTCGCCTTCTGGTATATGGTATAACATATCGTAAGCAGAACAGCCGTTAGATAATTCTTCAAGTTCTAAAGTTGACCATGCCACTTGGTTTGAACTTGTAATGTTGTCATCATCTAAATATTCTTGGGCTGTTTCGTATCTAACTAAACTCATGGTTTTATTCCTCCCACTCATTTTTAAGTTGATATTCTTTCCCCGTAAATTTCACTGGAAAATGTGATTTGTTTTTTTCCAGTATATAATCCACTAGCTCGTTAAATTCTTCATCGGTCGCAGTTTGCTCATGACCTCCGTCAAATTCTCGCTTAACAATTTTTCCATTCTTGACCCAGTAAACTCCATTGTCGCCATTGTCTGTGTCCATGTTTGCATAAACACCCACGCCAATGGATAGAGTTCCTCCAAGAAAGTTTGAGATAACTTGGCAAAGTCTAGCTAGTGAATATTGGTCATCCCCTAACCTGACGCCAAGTATCTTGGCACATTTTAGAAAAGCTTCAACGCTAGGGCGTCCACCATTCCAATGTAAATAAATTGATGGGCTATACTTTTTTGGCACGCCCTCAACTTTCGTAGATATTACGGCTCTATTTCCCATAATAAATTTTCTCCATAACACAATTACATAATTGCAATTGATAGTATTATTATCAGGTATTACATACAAAATGTAAAGTAAAAAAAGCAGGTGGCAAAATAGGAAGGTAAGACCATAACAAAGTTTCTGCGATCCGATCCGTTTATATTTTGTGCGAGCTAGTGCATAAAAATATTTCTGCGAGCGAGTGCATAGAATATTTTAGATATAGATCTATTTGATATAGATCTATTTGCATACACAAAAAAAGCCAGGCACAAGTCCTGGCTCTTTAAGTCTTTGCTATCTAGTCTTCTTCTTCTAGATAACCTTTGAATGCTCCCAGGTATATTGCTGTAGCTATCACTAATGCTATTAGTGAAGATAGAGATAACAACATAGCTAAGAGTATAAATATTTCATGTAGCATTTTAACCTCTCTTAATTTATAAAAATTCCAATTACAATACCTATCATCAAACAGATCAAATAGTTTCTATTTCTTTTTGGTCTTGTCTTATTCCAAAAATCTATCTCGTAACAATTCCATTTATTATTTTTCATTTTCTCCCCCTTAAAGTTTTATAGTCTTTCTTGGTTGCTTTACCATCTAAAAGTCTATCAAGTGCTTTAAGTTCTTTTAGTGAAAAAGTATTAATTTTATCTACATTAACAGTCTTATGAAAAGACGGCATTTTTATTTCTTTTGTATTTTTCATAATAAAAGCCAGGGCATTTCTGCCCTGGCACTCCTATTAGATGTCTGTAAAAATGACATCAAATCCATAATAGGTTTCAAGATACCAGTCTTGATTGGTCTTAGGCCAAGTATAACTTTCAGGATGAGATCCTAAAGAATAGCCTACGCCCCAATCAAATGGTCCAGCTTCATAAGTAACCCAAATGTCACCCTCATTAATTTCCCCAAATTTATTGTGGTCTTTCATTATTGAGACTTCGCATTTTGGATCATGCCCATTGAGTTTGGCAACTTCACATAAAGCTTTGTAAAGTTCCTCGGCTGCCTGTTCTTTGCTGACCTCTCGATCAGCAAAGTTAGGCATTAGATTATTAGGTAATCTTTCCATTACGCTACCCTATCCCTTAGAGTTACAACCATAGTTGGCTTAACTTCATAGCCTTGTCTATGTCTTACATGATAGTGAATTTCATTCTTACTATCTCCTATCATGCCATCAATAGAAACTGAATTTCTAACAGGCTCAATAGTATTGGTTTCATTGGTCCAAGTCTTCCAACCTTTGCCAACAAGTATTGAGTTTGGTCTAACAATTAAGTTAGACTTTACAGCATTCTTAATTCTACTTTCAGCAGAGTTAAGTTGCTTTTTACATTCGAGATAATCCATCACAGATTTATCCCTTTCAAGTTTAGCAATTTTATTTGCTAACCTTTTTCTTAAAACTAAGTCTTTCATAGTTTCTCCAATTAACAGTAACCTTAATTGATTACTTACAGTAATCTTAACATATTAATTATACAATTTGTATAGTATATTAAAAATAAATACTACTTTTTTTTTGGGACTCTTTTGGACGCCAGGGCAAATTATCTAGAAAGTTTTTTTTTAAGGGGGACACCCCAAAAAAAAGTGGTGTATGCTATACGCACGCACATGTAAATAACAATAACCACATACAATTACCAAAAAAATAGATTTGGGACCCCTATTCAGATACTATACTAACAATGAGATGGAGCTTTGACTTTCATAATATAAATATTCCAACTAGCGCCCATGTCTTAGTAAGAGACATCAAACAAAAAAATTATGATCATGACGCTCATGGTAATAAGGTTTGGAACTCTTGCTTGGCTTTGATGGATTATCTATCTGAGGTAGACATAAAAGACCTAGAAGTTATGGATGTTGGTTGTGGTTGGGGTGTGCTTTCTAGTTTTTTGGCAAAGAAAGGCGCCAATGTGCAATCGGTTGATTGTGATAAAAGCATACAGCCTTACTATCAATTGATAAAAGAACTAAACAATACAAGTTCAATGTTAAGAATAGCTGACATAGCAAACTTAGAAGAAAGAGATTTTGCAAATATTGATTGGATTGTTGGTTCAGATATTTGTTTTTGGGATGAACAAATACAAATGTACGTCAAGATGATAAGAACAGCACTTGAATCTGGCGTAGCTGAGATTTTAATAGCTGACCCAGGTAGAGAAACTTTTTGGAAACTAGAACAATATTGCAATGCTTTTTGTAATCCAGAAATTGTAGAGATACAATTAAATAAGCCTAGAAAAGTAAAAGCTTATGTAATGTGTATAGATTCTTGGTGTAGACAATGAAAAACTTTGAGCATGTAGCTGACGATAAATTGCGTGAGATCTTAATGATCAAGGAACGCTTACAACAAATAGATAACAAAACCCGAGCCAAAAAGGATTTTTTGAGTTATATCAAAGCAGTCTGGGACGGCTTTGTTGAGGGCGAACACCATAAACTTTTTGCCCGTAAGCTTGAAGATGTAGCTCGTGGCAAAATAAAACGTCTAATAGTAAACATGCCCCCACGTCACACCAAGTCAGAATTTGCTTCAGTTTATTTTCCGTCTTACATGATGGGCTTGAAACCTGACATGAAAATTATGCAAACCACACACACGGCAGAACTCTCGCAAAGGTTTGGGCGTAAGGTAAGAAACCTTATGGACACCGAAGAATACAAAAGAGTTTTTGACAATGTGACTCTATCGGCTGATTCCAAGTCAGCAGGTCGTTGGGAAACCAGTGCAGGTGGCGAATACTTTGCAGCGGGTGTGGGTGGAGCCATTACAGGTCGAGGTGCTGATTTATTAATCATAGACGATCCACATTCTGAGCAAGATGCACTGTCGCCCTCGGCACTTGAGTCGGCTTACGAGTGGTACACCTCTGGACCTCGACAGCGTTTACAGCCTGGCGGTTCTATCGTTGTAGTCATGACTCGTTGGTCAACACTAGACTTAACTGAAAAATTAATTAGGCGTATGGGTGAGGCTCACGCTGATCAATGGGAAGTGGTTGAGTTGCCAGCCATACTTGATAGCGGTGAACCTTTATGGCCAGAGTTTTGGAAGTTAGAAGAACTCGAAGCTGTGAAAGCATCTTTGCCGATTGCTAAATGGAACTCACAATACATGCAAAACCCAACCTCTGAAGAGGGTGCTATCATTAAAAGAGAGTGGTGGCGTGTTTGGGGCAAAGATCATCCACCAGAACCAAGCTATGTTTTACAGTCTTATGATACTGCTTTTTCTAAAAAAGAAACTGCTGACTACTCAGCCATAACAACATGGGGAGTGTTTCGCCCCAACTCTGATGCTCCTGAGTCTATATTCTTATTAGACGCTAAACGTGGGCGTTGGGACTTTCCAGAACTAAAAGCTATCGCTAATGAAGAATATCATTATTGGCAACCTGACGCAGTTTTGATAGAATCACAAGCAAGCGGCACGCCTTTGACTCACGAGTTGCGCATGGCGGGAATACCTGTAGTTAATTACAGGCCTACCAGAGGCAAAGACAAGACAACTCGTGTGCATTCTGTCGCTCCAGTGTTTGAGTCTGGATTGGTTTGGGCGCCTGATACCATTTTTGCCGAAGAAGTGATAGAAGAATGTGCAGCTTTTCCTTACGGAGAGAATGATGATTTCGTTGACTCTATGACTCAAGCTGTATTAAGATTTAGGCAAGGGAACTTTATAAGCCTCTATTCAGATTTAGAGGATGAAGAAATAGAACCACAACCGAGGATATATTACTAATGGCAATAGCAAAAGGAATCAAAAAAATTTTAAAAAGTGTCAAATCTAAAAAGGCAAATAAAAATGAATTAAAGAACCTAAACCCTGAAAAACTTGCAAAAATTGAAGAACAAGTGGCAAAGAATGTTACACCTCTTCTTGCAAGCGCACTAGGATTAACTTTTGCGAAAGGTCAAGTCGAGAGAATGAAAGGTGGCGGTGTAGCAGGAAATTTCGCAAAAGGAGTTGGTAAAGGTGCAAAGGCGGCAGCAAGAGGACTTTACAGAGCAAAAACTGGACCTCTACAAGTGGCTTCAGCAGTTTCTAGTGCAATAGCTCCAAGCTCTAAATTAACAGCAGCTTTAAATAAAGCAGCAAAACCTTTTAAGAAAGGCGGAGCAGTCTCCTCAAAATCAAAATCTTCAGGAGTCGCTCTTAAAGGTTTTGGTAAAGAAGTAAAATAATGGCTGACATTGACAAAGCTATAAGCGTTGACGAACAGATAGACCTAGAAGTTAGGGACAGAGATAAGTCAATGGAGGTTGAAGTCCCTGAAGAAGAAATTCAAGATATTGAACAGTTTGAACAGTTAGAGGATGGTACTCTAATTTTTGGCGGTGCTTTACCACCCCCAGAAAATACTGATTTTTATGCCAACTTAGCTGAGATTATGGATGATGATGATCTTGCTAGAGTTAAGATAGATATTTTAGATGGCGTTGAATCTGATAAAGCCTCTAGAGAAGATTGGGAAAAAACATACAGAGATGGTCTAGAGTATCTCGGCATGAAGTATGAGGATAGAACTCAACCCTTTGAAGGTGCGTCTGGTGTTATGCACCCACTATTAGCAGAGTCAGTTACACAGTTTCAATCACAAGCTTATAACGAGCTACTTCCTACACAAGGTCCAGTTAAAACTCAAGTATTAGGTCAAGCTAATCCACAATCAGATCAACAAGCATCAAGAGTGCAAGAGTTTATGAACTATCAACTCATGCACGTTATGAAAGAGTACGAGCCTGAAACAGATCAGCTACTGTTCTATTTACCCCTCTCAGGCTCGGCTTTCCGTAAAGTTTATTACGATCAAAATTTAGGTCGAGCAGTTTCTAAATTTATTCCTAGTGAAGACTTAATAGTTCCTTACTCAGCAACAGATCTATATAACGCTACTAGAGTTACTCATGTTATTGACATGTCAAAGAACGATGTCAAAAAACTACAACAAATTGGTTTCTACAAGATGATAGATATGTCTGGTGACTACAGCCCAGAGGACTATGACCAAGTACAAGAAGAAATAGATGAAATACAAGGTGTTGAGCCAAGTTACTCTGAAGATGATAGGTGTGAAATATTTGAAGTTCATACAGAACTAGACTTACCAGGCTTTGAAGATAAAGACCAAAATGGTGAAGAAACAGGTATAAAGCTACCTTATATTGTAACCATATCAAAAACTAACAATGACATTTTATCTATTAGAAGAAACTACAAACAACAAGACCCATTAAAAGCTAAGATAAACTATTTCGTTCAATATAAATTTTTACCAGGTTTGGGCTTTTATGGTTTTGGTCTAACTCACATGATAGGTGGGTTATCAAAAGCATCAACTTCTATTTTAAGACAGCTAATAGACGCTGGAACTTTATCGAATCTGCCCGCAGGCTTTAAGGCTAGAGGCATTCGCATCCGTAATGACGATCAACCATTACAACCAGGAGAGTTCAGAGACATGGACGCTCCAGGTGGCAGTTTGCGAGACGCCTTTGTGCCATTGCCTTTCAAGGAGCCGAGTCAAACTCTCCTCTCTCTCTTAGGCATCTTGGTAGATAGTGGTAGGCGTTTCGCATCTATTACAGATATGCAGGTTGGCGATGCTAACCAAAATGCACCAGTAGGGACTACAGTAGCTCTGTTAGAAAGAGGTACTAGAGTTATGAGTTCTATTCACAAAAGATTACATGCCAGTCAAAAAATTGAGTTTAATTTATTAGCAAAAGTATTTTCTGAATATTTACCACCAGAATATCCATATTTAACAGCTAATGGCAATCAACAAATCAAGGCACTAGACTTTGATGAGCGTGTTGATGTCATGCCTGTATCAGACCCAAACGTATTTTCCATGAGTCAAAGGGTTATGTTGGCACAGGAAATGTTAAGAACAGTACAATCTAATCCACAAATTCATGGTCCTAGCGGTTTGTATGAGGCATATCGTAGAATGTATGCGGCCATGGGAGTTCAAAATATCGAGCAGTTGCTCCCACCACCACAACCACCTCAACCAATCGACCCTGCAAGTGAGAATGCAAGTTTGATTTCGGGAGTACCTGCTCAAGCCTTTCCAGGACAAGATCATGATGCACACATTCAAACTCATTTGTCTTTGTATAACACTGTTACTGCTCAAAGCAATCCACAGGTGCTATCACTTATTCAAGCTCACATTTATCAACACATATCATTTAGAGCTTCAGAGATAGTTGATTTACAAAACCAACAAGACCCAGAGTTTCAAAGTTTTATTCAACAACTTCAACAATTGCCACCAGAACAAGCACAACAGTATCAACAACAATTACAAGATTCGGTAGCAAAAAGTATTGCTCAAACATCTTCACAACTTATGCAACAAATCAATCAAATATTTATGCCACCACCAGCTGCCCCTGACCCATTAGTTGAGTTAAGAAGTAAAGAGCTAGATATTAAAGCTGATGATGTGCAAAGAAAACGTGAAGAGTTTGTGCAGAAACAAGAGTTTGATGCTATGAAGTTAATGCAATCTGGTCAGTTAGCAGAGGAAAGATTAAATCTACAGCGTGATATTGCACAAATGAAAGACGACATAGCAAGAGATAGGTTGGATCAATCGACACAATTCAAATCTTTAGAATTTTTCAAAGACAGATAATGGCAATGAATAGAGCCTCGATGGGCAAACAAATATCAAAGTCGCCAAGAAAAAGATCATCAAAATTACGTTTAAAAAAATCTAGCTTAAAAGGACTCAAAGGTTCTAGAGCTATGATGAAGCCTAAAATTAAAAAACTAAAAATAAGAAGATTTAAAGGCACAAGAAAATAAACTTGGGTGAAAAAATTTAATCCAAAAAAAATAATAAGAGCTTGGTCTAAAGAAGTTTTAGAACCTAAATCAGATTTTCATAATGGCTTACCAGCCTGTCCTTTTGCTAAAAAGTCTTGGCAAAACAAAAGAGTTAAAATACAAGTTTGTCAAGAGGATGATTGGTCAGACTTAACAGATTCTATTGTAAAGTTTGATGACAACACTGATGTTTTAATTTACGTTAATAATAATTGGAATCATATTACTGATACTGAATTTGATGCTAGGGTGGACATTATCAATGCTCTAGGTATAAAATTAGATTTGTGGGTCATGTCTTCACATCCAAACCATGAGGATAAACCTGGGTTTGAAAACAATGAAGACTTAGATCCGCATGATTCCATGTATATGGTTTTCGTTCAAAAACATAAAGAGTTAGTGGACGCATCTGATAAAATAAAGCAGTTAGGGTATTACTCTAATTGGCCAAAAGAAGTATTTAACGAATTTATAACTAAAAGGAAACTAAAATGCGACAAAAAATGAAAAACGGATCTAAGAAATCAGGAGTTAAGAAACTTAAAGGTGGATCTAAAAAATCAGGCGTTGTTATGGGTATCAAAAAGCTTAAAGGCGGATCTAAAAAATCAGGTCTCTCTGCTAGAAGAAACTCTATGCGTATGAAGAAAAACTCTAAGAAAAAATCTGTAAAGAAAAGAAGTAGATAATGCCTTTAAAAAAAGGTAGCGGTAGAAAGGTAGTTTCTGCTAATATAAAGAAATTAATAAAAGAAGGTCGTCCACAAAAACAAGCTGTGGCGATTGCACTGAGTAAGGCAGGTAAAAATAAAAATGGCAAAAGAAGCAAAAAACGAAGTCGAAATAAAAGATCAAGGTAGTGTTCCTTTAAAAAAACAGGAAGTAATACCTAACCCTGGCGCACCAAAACCTTTTGGCTCTGGAGAGGCAAGAGGCGGTGGTATCGCTTTGAGGGGTAAAAAGTTTCAAGGAATATTTTAATGTTTCCTAGATTGTTTGGCGGACTAGGTGGCTTTGGTGGTTTCAGAAGTAGACTACCATTTGGTATGCCACAAGGGTTTGGTAATCCTTTTGGGTTTCAATCAAGCCCAAGATTAATAGAGGGTGGACCATCATTCTTTATGCCACCAAGTTTTGGCATGCAGTTTCCATCAGCTATGGGACCAATGGGCTTTGGTAGTCCATTCGGTGGCTTTGGCGGTTTTGGTGGACTAGGCGGTTTTCAGCCTGGATTATCACCACTATTAAGTCAGTTTGGTCAGTTCGCTAGACCAATGCCAAGACCTCAACCACAATTTGATTTTCAATCTTTACTATCACCTTTCACTTCTCAGATAGAAGATTTACAAAGACAGCTTGCAGAACTGCGAGGATCATCAGGCGAAGGAAGTGATATACCACTACCACCACCTCAAGGACGACCAGCACCTATTGATCCATTCAGAGAAGGTGTTAGACCAACCGAAATCTTTGGGCCAGATGGACAGATTATTGGACCAGCAGGTAGTTCAGAAGATTTAATGATGCCACCTATGGTTGGTGGACCTGTTAGAGATGAAGCCGTTCCTCTAGACCCACCTATCATGGATGCAGGCGGAGGTTTCCCAGGAGGCGCACAAAGTGGAATGCCAGTTGATGATGGAATGCCAGTTGGTGGTGCGATAAATGATCCTAGAATATCAGTAGATGCCTCACCATTAGGACCACCTATGCCCGTATTGCAAGAGCCACAACCAATAGATAAACCTATGCCAATGCCACCAGTAGAAGTGCCACCAGCACCAATACTAAACGATCCTTTTAGAGGTCCAGTTGAAGTGCCATCAATACCAGGGGTGCAGCCAGGAGACTTAAATCCTGTATTGCCTGGAGTAATAAATATAGATCAAGTACCATTCCCTGTTCCAGATTTTAGTGGCAGAGAAGGACCGATGGGTATTGTTGGACCAGCACCGAAGAGATCACCATTTATGCCATTACCACCTGCAAGAACAATGCCTGTGCCACCAGCACCAATAATGCCTGGTAAAATGCCTAGTCCAATAAATCAAATTATAGGTGATGTAAAACCTATTATAGGTGATGTAAAACCTATCAGACCAAGACCACCAGTATCTCTACCATTGCCTGTTCAAGACTTAGGACCAATAGGTTCTATGTCTGGTATGCCAGGTATGGGTAGAGGACCTTTTGGTAGATAAGACGTTAATTTTTTAGGAGAGTTTAAATGGACGGCATAAAATTAGCCGAATATGTTTTAAAAATTATTAGGCAAAGAGAGTCTCAGATTGTTGACAGCATATCTTCTGGCAATGTAAAATCCATGGAAGAATACAAATATTCTATTGGGGCTTTATCAGAGTTAAGATCCTTAGAACAAGATTTAAAAGAAACTCTGCAAAGATATGACATCGATGAGTGAAATCGCAAAAGAAAATATAGAGAGTAAAAAAACTGTTAGTTCAGATACTGATAGTTCCATCAAAAGATTTGAAGAAAGATTAAAGAATCAAAAACCTCAAGAGCAGAGTCAACCAAAAGAAAAACAAGAACAACAAGAAGAAAGGTCTGAACTAGACATGGCTTTCGTTGAGGAAGACCAAAGAGTTCTAGACCCAACTTTACTTAAAAAATCATTAATTGATAGAATGCCCGACCCTACAGGTTGGCGTGTTTTGGTTTTGCCCTATCAAGGTAAAAGCACAACCGATGGCGGTATTCAATTAATAAAATCCACCTTAGATAGGGAGTCTCATGGGACTATGGTTTGTTATGTTTTAAAAACAGGACCATTAGCCTATAAAGACAAAAATAGATTTGGTGGTAGCGCTTGGTGTAAAAAAGGGGATTGGGTACTAATCGGCAAATATTCGGGTGCCAGATTCCTATTGGAAGATGATCATGAAGTAAGGATTATAAATGACGATGAAATCATCGGAAAAATTTTAAATCCTGATGATATTAAAACTTTGTGAGGAAAATATGTCGCAAGAAGCAGAAAAGGTAATAGATGTTGATATATCTGAAGAAAAGATAGAAAAAGCAGCTTTGCCTGAAAATAAAAGAGTTGAAGAGGAAATCTCAGACTCAAGCGTTGAGGTTGGCATTGATGAAAATGTTACACCTGTCACTGAAGATGAAGTTCAGGAAGACTTTGATGTCTCTAAAAAAGTAGAGCATGAATCAAAAGATCTTTCTGAGGTTGAAAGAAGAGCAGCTTATGCTCAGAATAGAATTAACAAAGCTGTTGCTCAAGCCAAAGAATATCAAAGAAGAGAACTTATGGCTTTGCAATATGCTAAAGAGTTAAAGCAACAAAACGAACAGCTTACTAACCATCAGCAAAGTTTCGCTAACAACTATAGTGAGGAGGCTTCTGCTAGAATAGATAGTCAAATTACTTTAGCTAAACAGGCTTTAAAACAAGCCACCGAAGCTGGTGATAGCGATGCTGTAGCGAAAGCTACTGAGGCTTTAACATTAGCAAGTGCTGATAAGTCTAGAATAGATCAATACAAGCAAAGTCTAGCTCAGTATCAACAATACTATGAAGCTAACCCTGATCAAAATTTACAGAATTATCAACCACAACAGGTTCAAGAGTTCAATGAACCATCTGCTAAAGCTCAAGATTGGGCAGCAAAAAATGATAGTTGGTTTAATAAAGACCCTGTAGCAACTAATGTTGCTTATACTATTCATGCAGATTTGGTGCAGAAAGGCTTTGACACCGAGAGTGATGAATATTATCATGAGATAGATAGAAGATTAAGGGAAGAACTCCCTAATAAGTTTAATAACGTGGAAGCAAACAAACCCGTCCAGACAGTTGCTTCACCATCACGCAACACATCGACAGGACGCAAAAAAAATCGTATCGAATTGACACCGAGCGAACAGCAACTAGCTAAGAAACTTGGAGTGTCATTTAAAGATTACGCAATACAAAAAGCGAGGTTACAAAAATCATGAGCGATAAAGATTTAAAACAATCGAGATCTACTAGAGAAGTAGAAAACAGAAAGTTCGAGGAACGTGATCAAGTTTGGAAACCACCAGCAGCGCTGGATATTTCAATAGACCCACCTCCTGGAAAAACTTTTAGATGGATTAGATCCGATATATTAGGTCAACCAGACAAAACTAATATATCAAAAAGATTTAACGAGGGTTTTAAACCCGTAACGGCAGAATCTTTTCCAAATGGCCATGGTTTACCTGTAGTCGATGAAGGTCGTCACTCAGGAGTAATCGGTGTTGGCGGTTTAATTCTTTGTGAAATAGATAATAAAATCTTAGAGCAAAGAAGAAATTATTATAAAAATATGACCGACAACCAAATGAGAGCTATTGAGAATGACCTTATGCGTGAGGAAAACCCTGCAATGCCTATAACTAGAGAGTTAAAAACAAGGGTCACATTCGGAAAAGAGTAGGTTCTTTTTTCCGTTATTTAATTTTTTAATATAGGAGCCTTGTGAAAACAAGGATTTAATAAAAATGGCAAACCAAGATAAACCATTTGGGTTTAAGCTAGTAGGTAACTTGTCTGGTGTAAACAACCATAGAGTTAACGAATACAATATTGAATCTGGCTCAACCCAAGGGATCTTCTCAGGAGACCCAGTAAAAATGTTAACAGGCGGTTTCATAGACGTAGCTGATGCCGCAGGTGACGTTAAAATACTAGGAATCTTTAGAGGATGCCAATATGTCGATGCGAATAGCAAAGAAGTTGTCTATTCCGCCCATTTCCCTGCTGCTAAAACAGCAACAGGAGATATAGTAGCCTTTGTTGAGGATAACCCTAATAACCTATACGAAGTTCAGTGTACTGGTTCTTTAGCTAGAACAGACATTGGTGCTAACGTAGATATTGCTTACACAGCAGGATCAACAGTTAGTGGCCAATCAAAAGCAGAAATTGCTTCTTCATCTGGTTCAGGAACAGCTAACTACAGATTAGTTGGTGTTTCAAAAGATTCAGAAAACAATGAATTAGGTTCAGCTAACGTCAACATGATTGTTAAGATTAACGAACATGCTTATGATCAGTTAGCAGGAGGTGTATAAGTCATGGCTATAAATAGAGCGCAATTAGCAAAAGAACTCGAACCTGGATTAGCTGCACTTTTTGGGCAGGAATATAACAGGTACGAAAATGAGCATGCAGAAATCTTTGAAACTGTTTCATCAGATAGAGCGTTTGAAGAAGAAGTAATGATTGTTGGTTTTGGTAATGCACCAGTTAAACCTGAAGGAGAAGGTGTCTCATTTGACAACGCTTCTGAAGGATTTACTGCTCGTTACTCACACGAAACAGTCGCTTTAGCTTTCGCACTTTCAGAGGAAGCAATCGAAGATAACCTGTATGACAGATTAGGTGCTAGATATACAAAAGCACTTGCAAGATCTATGTCTCATACTAAGCAAGTAAAAGCAGCAAATGTTCTTAACAATGCTTTCAGTTCCAGTTTCCCTGGTGGTGATGGCGTAGAGCTTTGCTCAACTGCACACCCATTAACAGGTGGCGGAACATTTGCCAATGAGCCATCAACAGATGCTGACTTAAATGAAACATCTTTAGAAGATGCAATCATTAAGATTTCAACATTTGTAGATGACAGAGGTCTTATTGTCGCACTTCAACCTAGAAAGTTGGTTGTACCACCTCAGTTACAGTTTGTGGCTGATAGATTGTTACAATCTCCAGGAAGGGTTGGAACTTCAGATAATGATATTAATGCTATCAATAACATGGGATCTATTCCAGAAGGTTACGTTGTTAACCATTTCTTAACAGACCCAGACGCATTCTTTGTATTATCAGATGTTCCTGATGGTTTCAAACACTATGAGAGATCTCCTCTCCAAACTTCTATGGAAGGTGACTTTGATACTGGCAACGTCAGATTCAAAGCTAGAGAGAGATACTCATTTGGATTCTCAAATCCAAGATGTGTGTTTGGTTCTAAAGGTGCGTAACACCTAGTCGATTTAATCGATGTTTAGGGGTCCTTTTTGGACCCCTATTTTTTTGACTTAATTTTTTACTTATAGTATATTTTTCTTGTTACCTAAAGTAGCGAGATGAATAATTTAGAAAAAACATCTTTAGCAGATAGTCCATGTATAGGCAGGTGTAGCACCACCTGGGGAGATATAATTTGTAAGGGTTGTGGTAGATCTGAAAAACAAATAAGAGAATGGCATGGTTATACCAACTTAGAAAAAAAACTGATAAACTTATCAATCGCAAAAAAATTTCATGCAATGAAAAAGATTAACGGAAAAGAACACCCTTTAAAAAGAATAGATGAAAAGATACTAGGCGCTCAATGTTTAGTTGAAATGGTGGGTTCTGAATTAATAGACCTTTATGGCAAAAATCCTAAAATAGAAAAATCTTATAAAAATTTGTACGAAGCGGCTAAACTTCTAAAAGAAAGCAAAAGTAATTTACCTATTGATATATAGATTTCTGTAATATAGAATTTAATAGTTAGCATAATGAGGCACATGGTGTGTTCCATTTAAAGAATAGGAGTTCTTATGTCTAATCCACATTTTCAAAATTTAATTTTATGGGCAGGTAATACTGTCGCTTCGAAGTCTAAAAAAGACTTACCTATGTTTCAACCATATCCGTCAGATCAGACGTATTATGGGTACTTTAATGATTTTATGAGTTATAACTCAGGTGACTGGACCATCACATCAACAGATGGTGGTGGCGATTCTGGTGAAGTAATTCAGATTACCAGTGGTGCAGGTGGTCAACTTATCATCACCACTAATGATGCAGATAATGACTCAGAAGAGTTACAGCTTAAAGGCGAGTCATTTTTAATTAATGGTAATAAAAGAGCATTCTTTTCATGCAGATTTAAACTTAGCGATGCTACAGAGTCTGACGCTTTGATTGGTTTAGCGATTACTGATACTACAGCAATTGATGGCGTATCAGATGGTATCTTTTTTACCAAAGATGATGGCGATACAAATTTAGACTTCGTAGTTGAGAAAGACTCTACTGAAACAGAAACAGCAGCAGTAGCTACTGTAGCAGATGATACTTTTATCACTGCATCATTTTTCGTAGATCCAAATGCAAGTCAAGTATTTTATTCAATTAATAATGCAGAGCCAGTTGGAGTTGTAAATACTAATCTACCTGATAATGAAGAACTTACTGTTACATTAGCTATTCAAGCAGGAGCAGCAGCAGCTAAAAGTTTAGTTGTAGATTATGTTAATGTTTTAGTTGAGAGATAATGGCTGACGCAGTTACATCACAAATTATTCAAGATGGCGAAAGAGTTGCTGTCTTAAAATTTACCAATGTTTCAGATGGCAGTGGTGAATCTGCTGTAAAAAAAGTAGACGTTTCTGCACTATCTAATAATAGTGCAGGAGCTGCTTGTACCTCTGTTGATGTCGCTAGAATATATTGGGCATGTCGTGGTATGGGAGTTGATTTGCTTTTTGATGCTACTTCAAATGTTCTCTTAACTGGTCTTCCTGCTGATAGCACAGGAGATGAGTATTACGATCTTTTCAGTGGCATTCCTAATAATGCAGGTTCTGGAAAAACAGGAGATATTTTATTTACAACTGTTGGGCATTCAAGCGGAGATACATACTCTATAATATTGGTATTGAATAAAAATTACTAAACTAGGAGTGTCTTGACATGCCTAGAAAAAGAGACAAGCAACCACCAAGAAACAAGAAAAATTTCAGACCTACTAAGAAAGGTGCTGGAATGACAGCAGCGGGTGTAAGAGCTTACAGAAAACTAAACCCTGGCAGTAAATTAAAAACAGCAGTAACCAAAAAGAAAGGTCTTACTAAAAGAGAAAAAGCTAGACGTAAATCATTTTGTGCTAGATCAGCAGGACAAATGAAGAAGTTTCCTAAAGCAGCAAAAAACCCAAATTCAAGATTAAGACAAGCAAGAAGAAGATGGAGATGTTAGAATAAATTATGGCATTATCAGGAAGTACAAATTTTGAACCAAATGTTGCAGAGTTTATAGAGGAGGCTTTTGAGCGTTGTGGACTTGAACTAAGAACTGGTTATGACTTAAAAATGGCTAGAAGGTCTATAAACTTTCTTTTAGCTGAGTGGGCAAATAGAGGTTTAAATCAATGGACTATAGAACAAGCTACTCAAACAGTTACTGAAGGGACATCTAGCTATACTTTAAATTCAAACATTATAGATGTTCTAGATTGTTCGTTAAGAAGGGTTGACGGCACTGTAACTACAGACTTGCAGATGACAAGATTAAGCAGGTCTGAATATTTGAACATTCCTAATAAAGATACTAAGGCTAGACCATCACAATTTTTTCTAGATAAATTAACAACACCTGTTTTAAAGATTTGGCCTAGTCCAGAAAATTCTACTGATGTTTTAGTTTTTAATAAAATTGTAAGAATGGATGACGCTGATGCAGCTACAAACACATTAGATATGCCATTTAGATTTTATCCATGTTTTGTTGCTGGGTTGGCATATTACATATCTTTAAAAAGAGTCCCTCAAAGATCTTCAGATTTAAAAAGAATATATGAAGAGGAATTTAGAAGAGCGGCAGATCAAGATGAGGATAGAGCTTCTTTAAAAATAGCACCATATTCTAGAGGAGGATATTAATGGCATACGCCACAGGTAAATATGCTTTAGCACATTGTGATAGGTGTGGGTTTCGTTACAAGCTACTTGAGTTAAGAAAAGAGTGGAATGGCTTAAAAACTTGTCCTAGTTGTTATGAAATGAAACATCCACAATTAGAGCCTATATCAGCAACATCAGACCCAGAAGCTTTATATGATCCTAGACCAGACAATGATAATGAGAATACAGATTATGTTCATGTCTTTACAAGCACAGACCCTGTTGGAACTAATTTTGACCCTCTGTCAGCAACATCAAACCTTGGGAGTGTTACCATAACAACATAATGACTTTAGCAGAACTAAAAACACTAATACAAAATTATACAGAGTCTACTGAAACTACTTTTGTAAATACTTTAGATGATATTATAAAAAATACTGAAGATAGGATATTTAATGAAGTTCAGTTTGATTACTTTAGAAAAAATGTTTCTGGTAATTTAAGCGTAGGTAATAGATTTTTAACTTGTCCTAATGATTTTATTTTAGCTTTTAGTTTGGCTGTAATTGACAGTAATGGAGATTATCATTACTTAGATTTAAAACATCCATCTTTTATGCAAGAGTTTTCACCAGACCCATCAGATAGTTCTTTAAGAGGATTGCCAAAATATTATGGTCAGTTCGATAAAGAATTGTCTACTGCATCTAGCAATGGTTCTAGCTTAATAGTGGCTCCAGTTCCTGATGTTGCGTACAATGTTGAACTTCATTACTTGTATCAACCTACATCTTTAGTCACTGACACAACAGGAACTTGGCTTTCTACTAATGCTAGAGACGCTTTGCTTTATGGTTGTATAGCTGACGCTTATACTTTTCTAAAAGGAGAGCCTGATCTTTTACAAGTTTATGAAAGAAGATATGCTCAAGAGATAGCTAAGTTAAAAAATAGAGCAGAGGCAAGGGGTAGAAAAGATGAATATAGGTATGACTCTTTGAGAAAACCTATACAATAGTAATTAATAAGAGAGAGAGAAAATGAAACCAATTAAAAAATTAAACGAGAGTTCTGTCGCTATTGTTGGTTTAGGCAATAGTTGGCAAGACTTTAATATAGCCAAAACTCACGGAGTAAACTTTGATGAGGTTTGGGCAATAAATGCAGTTTCTTCAGTTATATACCACGATAGGGTATTTATGATGGATCCAGCTTCTAGATTCTTAGATGGCAATGATGCAGGTGGACAAACAGAGTCCATGAAAAAAGTTTTGTTAGAACACAAAGGTCCAATATATACATGTGAAAAAGATTCTCGTTGTCCTGGATTAGTAGAATATCCTGTAAAAGAAGTCGTAGAGGAAACTGAGTGTCATTATCTTAACAATACAGTTGCTTATGCTGTAGCGTTTGCATATTGGAATAAAGTCAGAAAGGTGTCTTTGTTTGGCATAGATTTTACTTATAAGTCAAACCCTGCTTTTGCTGAAGCTGGTAGAGCTTGTGTTGAGTTTTGGTTGTCTAAATGTATGGAGGCAAACATACAAGTTGATATAGCACAAAACTCTAGTTTACTAGACGCTAACATACCTGCTGAAGATAAGCTTTATGGTTATCATAGATTAGAAGATCCTCTAGTGGTAGGATATGATAGTCACCAAAATTTAAAAGTTAAAAAAGTTAGTGAACTAAAAGTGCAAAAGAATATTAAACAATCAGGATATTTAGATAGATATGATTCTCATTTAAAAGGTCCTGTAGAACCTAACAAATATTGAACCAAGAAGGATTACCAAAACTAGGAGCAATTGAAGTTGCTACCACTAACTATGGTGGGCATCCACCAGAGTTTTGGGCAGAACAATTAACTAATAAAATAGTCGGTGTTTCGGAAGATAAAGAGCCACATATAACAGAACAAGCTAGAGCTTATCGTGATGTTATTTACAAAGTTGCTTTAATTTATATAAAGAATGCTATAAAATCATATAAAGTAACCATCATTCAAGAGTTATTGAAAGGTGGCGAGGAAGAATTAGCGAAAGTGATTAGGAGACTTTAATGGCAATTTCATCAACATTAACAACAAGTTTTAAAAAAGAACTTTTACAAGGAGTTCATAATTTTGCCTCTGGTGGCAACTCTTTTAAATTAGCCTTATATGCTGGTGCTACCGCTTCTTTGGGAGCGACCACAACAGCTTATGCAACGAGTTTACCAGGACAAAGTTCAGGAACAAATTACACAGCAGGCGGATCAGCATTAACCCCTGCAATTGCTGCACCATCTTCAACAGGAACTACGGCCTTTGTGGATTTTGCAGATTTAACTTTTAGCACAGCCACAGTTACAGCCAGTGGGTGTTTAATTTATAACGATACTAATTCAGATAAATCAGTAGCAACAATCAGCTTTGGGGCGTCCAAATCTTCAAGTGCAGGAGACTTTACAATAGTTTTCCCTGCTGCTGGGGCTAACGCAATCATAACTATAGCATAGGGGTACAGACCCTATGGCTATAGATACAGGTTGGGGCAGAGATAGCTGGGGATCAGGACCTTGGGGTCAGCCCGCAGATATAGAGGTATCTGTATCTGGCTTATCAGCAACATCTGCTCTAGGAACAACCACACAATCCTCTGGCGTCAATCAACCAGTTACCGAGCAAGGATCAACTTCTGCTTTAGGTACAGTTTTAGTAAAAGCTGCTGTTAATCAATCAGTTACCGAACAGGGAGCAACTTCAGGACTAGGAACTATTAGTCTTGTTACCAACAACAATCTATCTGTTTCAGGTTTAAGTATGACATCTGGACTTGGTAGCGTAGTTGCATCTCTACCAAAAGATGTTTCAGTTACTGGTTTGAGACTAACCGCAACTTTAAATTCTGTTAATGTTTGGTCAGTTATTGATACAAGTCAAACTCCAAACTATAATGTTATAACAGATTCTCAAACTCCAAACTGGTCTGCATTCGATGGGTAAAAAATGGTCCATTGCAAGAAAAAGAAAAATTAACTGTAAGAAGCCTAGAGGTTTTAGTGAGAAAGCACATTGTGCAAGTAAGAAAAAAAAGAGTAAAATGAGGAAGAGGTAACAAATGGCAACCTATGTAAATAACTTAAGATTAAAAGAAATAGCCACAGGGGATGAATCAGGAACCTGGGGAACTTCAACAAATACAAATTTAGAATTAGTCGGAGAGGGGCTTGGTTTCGGTACAGAAGCCATCACAACAAATGCAGATACTCATGCGTCTACTGTAGCTGATGGTTCGGCTGATGAAGCTAGAGCTATGTATATTAAATATACAGGCACACTAGATAGCGCTTGTACTATAACAATAGGACCCAACACATTAAAAAGAGTTCATTTTATAGAAAATGCAACTTCAGGCAGTCAAAACATAATAATAAAACAAGGCTCTGGTTCTACAGTAACTATCGGCCCTGGTGATGTAAAAGTAGTTTATCTAGATGGTGCTGGATCAGGTGCTGCAGTAAATGACGCTTTTGCAAGTTTATCTACAGTAGATTTAAAAGTTAGTGATGATTTAACAGTTACGGATGACGCCTCTGTAGGTGGAGATCTATTAGTAAGTGGCGAAGTGCAAACTGCTAATATTGGTTTTACAGATGGTGACAATGCCATAACGATTGCAGATGGCGGTGGGATAACTGCTGCCAATGGCATTACCTCAACGGCTGCTTCAAATACTTTTGGAGCTACATCTTTTAACGATGCCAACATAACAAATGTTGGAGACATTGCACTAGACAGTTTATCAGCAGATGGGTCTAGTATTTCTATAGCAAGTCCTGTAGTTATAAATGGGTCAACACCAACTTTAACAATAGGGGACGCAGGTGCAGAAGATACAAAATTAGTTTTTGACGGCAATGCGCAGGATTTTTATATTGGTTTAGATGATTCGGCAGATGATCTTTTGATCGGAAATGGCAGTACAGTAGGTTCTAATGTAGCTATTGGTATCAATGAAAGCCAAGTGGTGCAATTTAACGGAGCTTACACATTCCCAACGTCAGATGGTAGTGCTGACCAAGTTTTAAAAACAAATGGAAGTGGAGCTTTATCATTTGGCTCTGTATCTTCGGGAACACCTAGCTCTATATCTGACGCTGACGGCGATACTAAAGTGCAGTGCGAAGAATCATCTGATGAAGATGTAATTAGATTTGATACAGGTGGCTCTGAAAGATTAAATATTGATAGCTCTGGAAATATTACTCATGCTGGTGGTAGAACCAAACTTGGTGGCACTTTAGCTGATACAGGTATATTAGCAGTTCTTACTGGCTCAAGTGGTGGCGTAAATGGCGCTGCTTCTACTCAATCAAATGGAAGTATCATATTTGCTAATACAGATAGTTCTGGTGTAGTTCCTGCAATAATGATGAAAGGAGATGGGGCAAGGACACAATTTAGAGCAGCAACAGCAAATGGCAGTACCTATGATATGGAGTTTAATGTCAGAGAAAATGATGATTCTGATTTTGCTGATGTAGGTGGAAAAGGTTTCTTATTCTCAAGACATGGTACAGAACTTATACAAATAACAAGACATGGTAATGTTGATATAGGTTTTTCTAGTGGTGTAGGCACAGGAGATGGCAACCCTGCACTTAGAGTTACACAATCAAGCACATCATTTAGCGGAAATCTTTTACAGCTTCAAGCTAAACGAACATCAAGTTCTGCATTCAGTTTAATTCAAGCCTATGCAAACTTTGCATCTGACCCTAAGTTTAAAGTTCGTGGTGATGGAGAAGTCACAGCAGATGGTAGCTTTAGTGGTGGTGGTGCTGACTATGCTGAATATTTTGAATGGGAAGATGGAAACTCTAGTAATGAAGATAGAATTGGATGCTCAGTAGCTATAGTTAATAATAAAATAAAAGTAGCAGAAGAAGGCGACAATATTATTGGTGTTGTTTCTGCAAATCCTAGTGTTGTCGGAGATGCTCAAGAATTATATTGGCAAGGCAAGTATGAAAAAGATGACTATGGTAGAGATCTTTATGAAGATTACACACAAACAGAATGGGTAGAAAGTGTAGAAAATGGTACAGATACACCACAACAAATAAAGCACTCATATCAATCAGACCAGATTCCAAGTGAAGTATCAGTTCCATCTGATGCTGAAATTGTTTCACTAGACGAAAATGGTAATAATTTACGAAGAAGAAAAATTAGTTCAAGCTATGATGAATCACTTACCTATATTCCAAGAAGTGAAAGACAAGAATGGGCATGTGTAGGCTTAATGGGTAAGGTTAGAATTAAAAAAGGTCAACAAACAGGAGCATCTTGGATTAAACTAAAGGATGTATCCTCAGATGTTGAAGAATGGTTAATTAAATAATTTTCATATTGAGATAATAAAATGGATGAAAAAACTTTTTTGTTAAATATGCTACAACTTCTTGATTTGTCTTGCAAAAGAGGAGCTTGGAGTGGTTCTGAGATAAAAGCATTAAGTGAAATTAGAGAAGAAATAATGCTTAGATTAAAACCTTTAATGCCAGAAGAGGAAGAAGAAGAAGGTAAGGAAGAAAAAAATGTGGAATAAATTTTTAGAAATGTTAGGTTTTGTTTGGGTTCGTCAAAGAGACGAACAAGGCAAATACATACCAGATAACAAAAAAACCAAGCATAAAAATGAAGCTTGGAAAAGAGTTTGGAAGTGGAAAAAATAATGTCTGTACCAGGTAATGCACAAAAGAAAAAACTTAGAGAGATTATTGGCCAATTAAAAAAAGCCTCTAAGACTCATTTACAACAAGCAAACAAATTAGAAAAACTATTAAAAAGGAGTAAGAAGTGATGTTTTTATTAAATTGGATTAGCGATCTTTTAATTTCGTTAAGTATTATTATTAGTTTGGCTTCTGTCTTAGCCACACTTACACCAAGTGAAAGAGACGATAAATGGATTAGTAAACTATATAGCTATCTTGATCTAATAGCTCTTAATTTTAAAATTAAAAAATAATGGCTAGAAAGACGGCTGCAGACGTACACCTAGAACTCGCTGTTCATGAAAAAGAATGTAGCGAGAGGTGGAAGACAGCCTTCAAAAACTTTGACGAAATAGATAAAGACGTTAAAGAAATAAATCAAAAGCTAGATACTGGAACCAAAACAATCATTGGTCTTTTAGTTGTATTAATTTCGAGCATGGTGACTTTGATTGTTCGTGGATTTATCTTTGTATAAATTGTAAACATAGCAGAATAACTCTATGCCAAAAAATTTAAAAGTAGGTTTGGCTGGAGAGTATCTAGCTGCATCACACTTGGCTAGAATATTTGATGATATTTTTCCTGCATCATCATCATCTCGTTTTGATTTTCTATGTCATAAAAAAAATGTAAATTTTAAAATTCAAGTTAAAACCAGCAACTCAACCTTTAAGAAAAATAATAGTGATTGGGTTAGGTGGGACATTAAGAAAAAAATATCTAACAAAAAAGAATACAGAGTCTACGATGGCTCTGAAGTTGATATTTTTGCTTTTGTTTTTTTAAAAAGAGATAAAGTTATTTTTGAACCTAATTATAATTTAGGAAAAACTTATCAAAAAAAAGTAGAATATATAAAGAGTATTGATACTCAAGAAAGTTTAAAAAAATCTGTTAACTTAATAGTAGAAATTAAAAATAAAATTATTAAATCAACAGATGATAAAGATAATTTTACAAAGGAGAAATGGCTTATAAAATGAAATATGATGATGTTAATAAACCTGAACATTATAATCAGGGCGAAATAGAGTGTTATGATGCTTTAAAATCTATGCTCTCTAAAGAAGAATTGATAGGATATTTAAGAGGCAATAGTTTTAAATATAGATGGCGCTTTAGACAAAAGAATGGTAAGCAAGATCTTGAGAAAGCTGAATGGTATGAAAAAAAATTAAAAGATGAATTATGAGTTTAGTTAAATACATTTTTAATCCTGGAATTAATAAAGAAAATACACAATTACTAGATGAGAATGGATGGTTCGATGGAAATTTGGTAAGATTTAGAAAAGGACTACCAGAGAAGATTGGCGGTTGGGAAAAAACAAATACTAATTCTTTTCTAGGTAAGTGTAGGTCTTTATTCCCTTGGATTGCTTTAGACGGAACTGCTTACTTAGGACTTGGAACCACTTCAAAACTATATATTTTAGAAGGAACCACATTTAATGATGTGACGCCAATCAGATCTACAACATCGGCAGGCGATGTTACCTTTAGTGCCTCCAACGGCTCATCAGAAATAACTGTTACAGATACTGCTCACGGAGCAGTTAAAGGTGATTTTGTAACTTTTAGTGGAGCATCTTCTTTGGGCGGTAATGTCATTGCCTCAGTTCTAAACCAAGAATATGAAATAGATAGTATAGTAAATGCAAACTCTTATAAAATTACAGCTAAAGATACATCAGGTAGCACTGTCACTGCAAACGCATCCGATAGTGGGAATGGTGGCTCAAGTGTCGTTGGCGCTTATCAGATTAATGTAGGTTTAGATTTTTTTGTAGATAGTACTGGATGGGGTGCTAATCCTTGGGGTGACGGAACTTGGGGACAATCAGCAACACTATCAGACACAAACCAATTAAGGTTATGGTCTCAAGATAATTTTGGCGAAGACTTAGTGGCTAATGTTAGAAATGGTGGCATATATCTTTGGGATGAAACCAATGGAGTCTCTACAAGAGCAGTTAACATTACATCCTTGTCTGGTGCAAACTTAGCGCCAACTAGAGGTTTGCAAGTTATAACTTCTGAGATTGATAGACACGTTATAGTTTTAGGAGCAGACGCCATTAATGACGCTGGTACTGCTAGAACAGGTTCTGTTGATCCTATGCTTATAGCTTTTTCGGATCAAGAGAATATAGCTGAGTGGGAGCCAAAGATAACTAATACAGCAGGCTCACTAAGACTATCAGCAGGTTCAACTATAGTCGGTGGCATAAAATCAAGGCAAGAGATACTTATATGGACAGACACCTCTTTATATTCAATGCAATTTATAGGCGCACCTTTTACTTTTGGCATTAATTTAATAAATCAAAATGTTGGATTGATAGGTCCCAAAGCTGCTGTTACAGCGCCAGATGGTGTTTATTGGATGGCTCGTGATGGATTTTACACATACAACGGAGCAGTAAGAAGATTAGCATGTTCTGTTTTAAGTTATGTTTTAGATGACTTTAATAAGTCTCAAGGTTTTAAAACATTTGCCTTTACTAATAGAGAGTTTAATGAGGTTGGTTGGTTTTACTGTTCAAAATCAAGTCAAGAGATAGACAGATATGTTGTATATAATTACTTAGAAAAAAATTGGACGATAGGTCAATTAGAGAGACACGCATGGGTAGATGATGGTGTGTTCAAAAAACCAAGAGCTACAGGAACAACAAGTAGCACTAATTTTTTATTTACTCATGAAACAGGTGAAGATGATGATGGTAGTCCGATGGATAATGTCTTTCTAGAATCAGGTGACTTAGACCTTCAAGATGGAGAACGATTTAGTTTTCTAAGAAGAATTATACCAGATGTTAGATTTTTAGGAGACTCTGCTAATGGTGGCCAAGTTAACTTTGTAATAAAACAAAGAAACTTCCCAGGGGATAGTTTAACGACAAGCTCAACAAGTGTGATAAATAGCACTACACAACAAGCACACGTTAGATCTAGAGCAAGACAAGTTGTGTTTAGAATAGAGTCTGATGACGATGCTGATGTAGGTAATAGAACACGTTTTAAATGGAGACTAGGAGCAACTAGACTAGACCTAACACCAGATGGCAGGAGATAATGGCAAAATTATTAAATACCAGATTACCTTTAGCACAAGGCGATGATGTTAGTGCTGATACATTTAACAGGTTAGTACGTTTACTAGAAATAAATTTAAACGCTTTTGATCCTGTAGCAACTCTTTCCATGACCACAGAAGAGAGAGACTCTAGTAGTTTTAATAGAGGAACTATAATATTTAACACAACAACTGAGGTTTTGCAGGTTTTTGATGGCACTGAGTTTATTGACCTAACATCCCATAGAACCTACGCTTCTGGACTTTCATCAACTTCTTCTTTGGGTTCAGTTACTGTTTCTGTATAAATTGATGTAAAATAAAATATTATGGCAGCAAGAAAACCAAAAGCTAAAAAAAAGTCTTCTAGCAAAAGTCCAAAGCCTACAAACCCAGCTTTGTATGCAAGGGTAAAGGCAGAAGCAAAACGAAAATTTAAGGTATATCCTAGCGCTTACGCAAACGCTTGGTTAGTTAGAACGTATAAAAAACGTGGTGGCGGTTATAGAGGTAAGAAACCTTAAATGAAGTGAGTCGAAAAAAAAGAGACCCTAAAGTAGGAACAGGGAAAAAACCAAAAGGTAGTGGTCGAAGACTATATACTGATGAAAACCCTAAAGATACTGTTAGAATAAAGTTTGCTACTCCATCTGATGCTAGAGCTACTGTAGCTAAAGTTAAAAGAATTAAAAAACCTTTTGCTAGAAAGATACAAATTTTAACTGTCGGTGAGCAAAGAGCTAAAGTTATGGGTAAAAAATTAGTAGCAAGTATTTTTAAAAAAGGTAAAGAGTCTATAAGAAAAACAAGGAAAAAGTAATGTCATTAACAGAGTGGTTTGGTAAAGGTAAGAAAGGTGATTGGGTAGATATAGGCGCTCCTAAAAAGGATGGCAAGTTTCAAGCCTGTGGTCGTAAGTCTGCTAAAAGTTCTAAAAGAAAATACCCTAAGTGTGTGCCAAGATCTAAAGCTAAATCTATGACACCAGCACAAATAAAAAGTGCTGTTAGAAGAAAAAGAGCTAAAGCTCAAGGTGTGGGTGGTAAACCAACTAATGTAAAAACTATTCTTAAGAAAAGAGATGGCGGTATGATTGGTAAGTTGCACAGAGGTTGTGGCGCTGTTATGTCAGATCGTAGAAAAAGAACTACATATTCATGATAGATTTAAACAGTTTAATAAGTCCTATAGAAAAAATATTAGGCAAATTCATAGCTGATAAAGACCTTAGAACCAAACTAGAATATGAACTCAAGTCCGAAATTCACAAAGCTAATCTTGCGCAGTTGGAAGTCAACAAAGCGGAAGCTGCTCATAAAAGTATATTTGTTGCTGGTTGGCGCCCTTTTATCGGTTGGGTGTGTGGTTTTGCTCTTCTTTGGCATTTTATTTTAAATCCACTTTTATATACTGTTTTGAGTTTATTCGGTTATAATGAAATAAATTTACCCGAATTTGATTTCGCACAACTGTCCACCATTTTAATGGGGATGCTCGGCCTTGGCGGCCTTAGAACATTTGAAAAAACAAAAGGAGTTTCCAGAGAGAAATGAAAGATTTATCAAAAGCAAATAAAGGTTTACAAAAACTAGCAAAAGAAGAACCAGCATTAGTAGAAGAAAGGTTTGGCTATGATGTGCCAGGCTTTGCTGATGGTGCAGATCCTCAAGGCATTCAAGCTCAAAGTATAGAACAGCTAATGCAACTTCAAAAAATGATTCAAAAAAATCAAAATGCTGAAGATATGTCTAGAAAAGATTTAATGAAAATGATAGCAAGAGGTGGCGTAGCTGATTTAATGGAAGAGCCACAAAAAATGTTTTTAGGGGGTTTATTAAGAAAAGTTGGAGGTAAGGTTTTTGATGACATCTTAGGCATTGATCCAAGTGGTAAGGGCTTGGTTGGAAGTATAAAAGATAATCCAAGAACTGCTGCACTTTTAGGAGGTTTATTAATACCTGGTGCTGGTTCAGCTTTAAGTGGTGCTTTGGGAGGCACTGGAACAGCTATAGGAAATGTCGGTAGCAATATACTTGGTAGGCTTGGAAATCTTGGTAGTGCTATAAGTTCTGGTTTAGGAACTGTAGGTGAGTTTATTTTACCTGGTGCTGATAAAATTGGTCTTTTTGGAAATATTAGTAATCTTTTAGGAGGAGGTATAGGTAATTTATTTGCACCTGGTGCTGAAGGGCAAAGAAATATTTTAGGCGACATCTTGCGTGGCGGTTTAACTGGAGGCGGTCCAGGGGCTTTACTAGGAGGTCTTGGCGCTTTTGACTCAGACTTAGGAAGATTAGGTTTAAATTTTTTAGCACAAAGACAACAAGATAAAAGAATCAGAGATCAACAAAGACAGTTTGCTGAAATGTTTGGCAACATGTTTGGCGGAGGTCAAGGCGGAATGCCAGGAATGGGTGGTATGCCTGGAATGGGTGGTATGCCAGGGATGGGTCAAGGCACACAGTTTAATCCTTTCTCTATGTATGGTGCTACAACTCCTGGACAGTCTATTAACATAGACCCTCAAATGGCTAACCCACCAGCTTATATGTATTACCCAAGCGAAGTAGAAAAACTATATGCTCAATCTAGAGGTGTACCTTTTAGTCCTTTAGTAGCACCACCACAAGAAGCTTTATTTGATATTCAAGCAAGAAGAATACCTGGACAACTTTACGCTGCTGATGGCACAGGCGAACAAGGTGTTGATGTTAGCAAGTTCCCAGAAAGAGATAAATTAATAACTGGTCCAGGTGGCGAAAAAGGAGACGAGATACCAGCGATGTTATCTGACGGAGAATTTGTAACCAATGCAGCAGCAGTTAGAGGTATAGGGTTAATGATGGGAGCAGACCCAAACGACATGTATGAACAAAGAATGATGGGTGCAAAACAATTGTATGATCAACAAAAAATGAGTGAAGGTTTGGGGAGTATGGTTTAATGAGTATATTTGATTTCTTACAAAGCAAAACTAAATTAGGGCCACCTGCTCAAGTATTGACTTTGCCACAAACAAGTTTTCAACAAATATCTCCATATATAGAAGATTACAGTAGAAGAATATTAGCTTCATACTTTGGCGTGCCTGGTGAGTCACCTGGTATGATAGGCCAAAGATTAGATGTTCCAATAGAACAAACTGCTGGACTAACACCTTTACAATTACAATCTAGAGCCTTAACTCAAGGTTTAGGTGGATTTAGACCATATTTAGGCGAGGCAGAAAGACTTTTTGGCAAAAGAGAAGCTATAACAGATACAGCTTTACAAGCTTTACCATTTGCTGGTAGGGCTATGGGCAGAGGGTTAGGCACTTTATCTAGAGCAGAAATGAGTGGACTTGGTTCTTTAGGGCTTTTTGATCCACAAAGTTCTAGAGCATTCTTTAATCCTTTTGAAGAAGATGTAGTTCAACAAACCTTACAAGATGTTAGTGAAGGCTTATCAAAAGCCAGTATTGGTGCAGGTGACAGGGCTATATCTCGTGGTGCTTTCGGTGGCTCTAGGGCAAGGTTAGGACAAGAAGAATTAGCTAGACAAGCTGCTAGAGGGGCAACAGAAAGAATCGGAGCTTTGAGAAGTTCTGGATTTGCTGATGCTCAAAGACAAGCTATGAGTGCTTTTGAAAATGCTAGAAGGGCGCAACAAGGGTTGGCTTCTTTACAAGCTGGTATAGGCGCTCAACAAGCAGGCATTGGTCAACAGATAGCAGGGTTGGGTCAAACTGCCGCAGGGCTAGGTGGTCAGTTTGGGCAAATAGGTTCTGGGTTTGCAGGTCTAGGACAACAAGGTCAAAATCAATTAGCTAACCAAATTAATTTAATGAATCAGCTTGGCGGTCAAGGACAAGCAACTCAACAAGCAGCATTAAGCAGACAGTTTGGCGCAGCTCAAAGAATGGCTGATATGCCATTCCAAAGACTAATGAGAGGACAACAGTTATTAACAGGTATGCCGTTTGGACAATTTGGTGGCGGTACTCAAGCAACTGGTTATCAAAGAGAGGCTTTTCAACAACCTAGTGGAATTGTTCAAGGCATAGGTACTTTGGGTGGGCTTAACACATTATTTCCACAAATAGGAACTGGTATTGGTAACTTTCTAGGCGGTTTATTTGGAAACCAACAATCTGGAGGACAGACACCTCCTGTAGGCACTAATGTTGTAGGTGGACCACAACCACCAAACATAGGAGGATCTTACGCATAATGAATGGCATAGCAGATTTTTTTAATTTTACAAAAGACGTTGGTCAAAACTTTTATCAAAATGTTTTAGCAGATCCTTCAACTTACAGTTTCCAAAAAAATCCAGATGAATTTAATTTAAGAGATGTTACAGATATTATTTTTGACCCAGATGATCCTATAGATAAAGCATCATTAGCACTTCTTGCTTTCCCCCCTGCTTTTGGTGCGGCAAGAATTGGTCAAACTCTTAGAAAGGGTGGTAAATTAACCTCTGCTCTGAAGTCTGGAATAGCTGATCCTAATATAGGTCAAAGAGTGGGAGCTTTTATTGGCTATCCATTTTTAGCAGACGAAGCAAGCGCCATGACTAGAGGCATAGGTTTAAGAGGAGATGAATACTCAGGGATATTGTCTAAAGACACCTTAGATACGATTAGCCAATTAGGTGAAGAATATATGGATGACCCAGAG
>Ga0209348_1000180_pt1 | contig 36921 bp, 52 predicted proteins | sample ETNvirenome_2_30_FD_184065 | JGI IMG/M metagenome (GOLD analysis project Ga0209348, IMG submission 184065) | Marine viral communities from the Pacific Ocean - ETNP_2_30 (SPAdes) (version 2) | ecosystem: Environmental > Aquatic > Marine > Oceanic | place: Pacific Ocean | collected 2013-06-22 | reverse complement strand
TTACTCCTGTCTCAACAATACCTGCTCGGCCTTTTAACTCAGCACTTCTGCCTCCTACCTCTAATGCTTTTAGTGCATCACCGATAATCCCTTCTTCTCCTTGTCCTCTATTAAATTGAGAAGCAGCGTATGCTATTACGCTTTCTGAAGTAGCATCATCCGGGTGTTCAATTCTTTGAATAGACCCATCTGGGTTTCTTATTCTGCTAATTGCCACGGTTATTATTCTCTTCCTAAATCGGTAAATCCAATAAATGAATTATTCTGTGTAACTCCATCGGGAGGTGGAGGTGAAGGTGAAGGTGTAGTAGAACCAAACTGCTCTGGATACAGTGATTGTAGCAATGGGCCATATGTTTCAAAAAGTGTTACTAATCTAGGGTCAGTCCGTGTATCCTTAACTCCAAATCTTTTCTTGTCTCCGGTTGAAAATTTATTTTTCTGTTGTAAGTCAAATTCTAATTGACCACCTTTATCTGATATACCTTGGGCTTTTAATAATTCACCTAACCCCTTTAAATCTTTCTTTTGTCTTGCAAGACTGCTGCCTTCAATATCACCCTTAGTCTGAAGTAAATTAGTTTGTATTAGTAGACTCATCATATTCTTAGCACCAATACCTTTTACTGCTTTCTTTACGTTATCTGATGTCAGTTCACCCGCTGGAAACAGACCTCTAAGATAAGGATTACTTTCAGCTGCACCAATAAATGCTTCTGTAGCTAAGTCTATATCTTGCTTTTCTTTTTTCTTTTTAGCATACCCAGATACCGCACTAGCAATACCAGCCATAGCTAACTCTGTACCTCGTGTAAATCCACCGAGGTTAGCTCTCATTAGTCTTGGGTCAACCTTTGTTCCTGTTTGAAATGCCATAATATTATTGTAATCCAGCGAAAGTACCTAATCCTTGTGCGGCTCCACCTAAAAGAGCACCTCGTGCTTGAGCTTGCATACCTTGGAACTCTATATCCTGTGCACGCTGTTGTAACGCTAAATTGATACCAACGTTAGGGTCAAAGAGTTGAGGCCCCATAGGCCCAGCTGCTTGCCCTTGTGCTTGTCCTAGTATATTACCACCCATTGCTAATGCTTGAGATGGTCTACCTAATAATACTGAACCAATATCACCAGCTAGTGCACGTGATTGTCCGAATCCTAATTGACCAGCTTGTCTTGCTTCTTGTCTTAACCCGGATTTAAATTGTTCACGACCAAGTATCTCAGCAGCTACACTAGATTCATCTCCTATTCTACCTCTTGCTAAAGAACCAGCACGAGCTTGTTGCTCTGCCATACGTCTACGTTCTGGTGACAATGGCCCCTCCGCTTCAGCAAATAATCTCTCTGCTTGAGCCGCTTGTAAGTCAGCTAATTTGGCACTAGTTGGGTCAGCCATTCTATAGGCTTCAACTATTTGTGGCGAAAACTCTTGTAAGGCAGCAACATCAGCAGCTCTTTGTTCAGCTAGGGATTCTCTTTGAATATCACCAGCTCTACGTCCGGACTCCTCTAGTAAATCAAATAATCCCGGAGTATCTTGAGTACCTTGAGCAAATGTTTGTATGTCCTTTAGTTCAAGTGCAGCATAGCGAGGACGAAACTGCTCTTCAGCCGCAATCAATCTTTCTTGTAATGCTGGGTCAGTTACTCCACCAAAACTTTGAAAATCTTGACCAAATAAATACTGCCCCATTGATTCACCGGGGTCAATCGGTGCTGGTTGTCTGCCTTTTCCTCCCATGTTAGTCCTTAGTTTTTAAAATTCGTGATAAAATCTTCTGTGTATAGTATACCTTAGTAGGTTGTCCTTTCCTATGTCTACTACCTATTAATTGTTTATGTAAACAATCCGGTTCTTTTTGTATCCATCTAATCAACATTTCCTTCCAAGCTCTTGTAGATGAAGCAAACAAAAATGCCATAAATATTGAGTCCCCTTCTTTTTTATCTTCATCCCAGTTAAGCACGAAACTCCAACCATCTTCCTTGTCGCAGTTGTACCACATAAATACACCAGCTACCTCACGGTCAGCATTAGATAAAACTATAAGTGTTTCTTTAAACTGGTGGTAAGCAACTAGCTGTCTAAGAGTTTCTCTGTTCCAATCATCAAATACTTTTCCGTTCTCGTTTTCTATACAGTAGTCTGTAACTTTGTCTACAAAGTTTATTAAATCAAGATTACGAGTATCGTTTAGTGCAGCTACCGCTTGGTTTAATAACTCGTTATCTGTTGTAGTATATACAGATTCTTCGGCTAACATTTATTTAAGATAGTTTTGTAATTTTTATAGTAGCAAAACCTTCCCATTGTGCTGCATCTGCACCGCTTAATGGCTGAGCATATATAGCTAGTCTATCATTGGTAGTGTTGCTTACAGTATAAGGAACTTGATATGTAACAAGTTTGTTATTCGTATCACTTTTAGATAAAGTCCATTCCCCAAAAGTTACACCTTGAAAAGATATAACAGTAGTACTACTGTTGCCCTTTACTAAGTTAATATTATAAGTATCACCCGGATTAGTAACATCATTGTCATCAAGACCTATACCAGCTTCTATCATATAAGTCCCGGTGCTTGCAAATTCAATTTCTGAAGTACTATTAATGCTAATTAAACTATTGGGGTCATCAATCTCAGTAAGGTTTTTATAATATCTTTGACTTTCACTATTCCTTGCATCTGATGTAAAAACAATAGAAGGTGCAAAACTTGAAACACTATTTGTTATGGCAGTAGTAACGAATGCAGTAGTAGCTACTTTAGTTGTATTATTTCCAGCTGATTGTGTAACTGCATCTACACCATCTGGCAAATCTGTACTAGCAGATATAGAAGCAACCCCAGCGTTTGTGATTGTTATATCTCCAGATACTGCTTTATTATGAAAATCAGTACCGTCCGCAATAAGTATGTGAGTATCGGTAGTAGCTAAATCATCCGCAATAAAATCTATTTTAGTTTTATCTACAGCATCGTCTTTTATTTGTGCTGTATCTATACCCGCATCCTTTACAAACAATGCTTTTGGTGTAGATGAATTTAAACCAATGGTAGTACCGTCTACTGCATTAGTATTAAATACTGCATCATCTACAATATCATTAAGATTAGTGGAAGTTATTTGGCTTCCATTTGCATAGGTTGTACCTTTATTTGTTACTCCGCTTCCGGCTGGTGTTGTCATATTATTCTGCTTTGTCTACTGCTCTGAAGGATTCTATTCCATTGACAGACACTGCTCTAAGTTTCGGTCTACCAACGGTATTATTAATATCTAATTGTATACCATATGCTCGTGGATTTCCCAATCTTCCTCGGATTGAAATATCTGAACCGGCCTGTAAAACTGAATCATTATTAAATCCACGCAGTGTACCTACCTCTAAACTCTTGTCAAGATTTTCTAGTTCAGCATCAATATCAAAGTTTGAATCCAAATCCGATTGTGATTCTACGTGCATTTCAAATGACCTCCATTTTTTTCTATCTAAGTTATTGAATGTAAATTGTCTTGTTTTAGCTACGCCCAAAATCTGTGGAGTTTGCACAGTACCACCAATGACTGTCGTAACATTATCTTTTCCATCTACTCTGGATTCAAGAAGGTTTATTCCCCCTAAATCATTAACTGTATATACACCATTTTCTTGGCCATCACCCGCAACAAACATATTTGTAATATGAAATCCAGAAGCGTTTACTGTATCTATTGACTCCCATTGTTGGTTTAAAAAGTTATATATAACTATAGCATTATTTTTTGTAGAATCATCTAAAGGAACAGCTAAGTAATAACGATTATCAAAGTAAACAGATATAGCTTTTGATTGATGAGATTTATTTATTCTTTTTATGGTTGCATCTATTGATTCACTTAGTGGTATTTCTGTACCACGTAACTGATAACCTTCAATAAATCCAACACCGTATACTCCATTGTCTGATAAAAATAATATTTGATTACCTATCTGTTGAATTGATTTACGAGCCAAGCAACCTACTTCATCTGTCAATAGTTTTGAAGTTGCTTGATTTAGTACCTGTGAATTTTGTATAAGATGAATACTATTTCTATTAAAAACTAACAAGGTGTCTTCAGAAAAAGAATGAAGGCCTACAATAAAGTCAGCAGTTCCGGCATTAAAACGGAAGTTAGCAAATATTTGGTCATACGTATCTGTGTCTAATATGTCTGATGCTATTACTTCATCTAGTTTTCCGTTAGCTGTAAAACTATCATCGCTTGAATCTACTGTAAAATTATTAGGCATTACTAATCTACGTTGGTGGTAGATGGCAAACGGTGGTGCCGGCATATGGGTAAAGCCTAGACCTACTGAAAGTTTTTTTATAAATTTAGGATATGAAGTAACAGAACTATCTTCTATATCTGGAGCATCGTTTACTATAAATGTAAAAGTATCTGTAGCGGCAGCAGTTACATCAATAACAATAAATTCGTCATCTAATGTTAACCCACTATTGCCTACAACTGAAACCCTTACATTATCTCCTTTTTTTAAAAATAAGGAATTTGTAGAATCAGCAACTCCCTCTATACCGACTGTGGCCACACCGTTAGATATTGCAAATGATGTTGCAGTACCAGTAACCGGTTGTGTGTAATCATTACTCTTTACTTTAGTAAAAGCTGGAGAGCCACTAAAACTTCCATTCCATTCAAGTGCCGTAGAACCATTTCTAAATATAAATACTTTATTAAATGCTTGTAACATATCAACCTCAGATGGAATAGTTATACCAGTAGGATATGTTATATCTGTAGAAACTTTTGTTATTAAATTAAATGCTATTGCCTTTGTATTAGTGGCCATTATAACATATTGACTAGCACTATCATTCGGGTCACTAAATGCACAAGAACCTTTAATTCCTTCTATAGCATTGTCATCAATAGTTAATTTTCCAAGTACTACAGTACCGCTAGGTGCGGCAGTGTATGTCTGGTCAGTTATTTTTACACTATCTGCATCTACTACAGTTATGGGAACCGGGCCGTCAGCAACAGCCGGGTTTATACCACTTAAATTTGTTAACTCAATATCTCCAGTAGCAGCAACAGTAAATCCGTGAGCTGATGCAAAATTAATTTGTATGTCACCAGAAGACGGTGTGTTTAAATTAATAGAAGCTGAGTCAATAGTTGTGTCCCTAATAAAACAAGGTATCGTCAAAGCTGCACTAGTAGAAACTGGTGTAGTAATTTCATCAATACCTTTACGTACTTCCCATTGACCATTTAATCCCATACGGGCATTCTGTGAGTCCGCAAGCATACCGGGTTTCAACTGGTCTGGTCTAAGACGGTTATTGAAACCTATAAATCCACGGTCACCGTCTTCTTTAACACGGTCATCCCTAGAACCATATGCTGAGTATCGAGGCATTACTTAATTTTACCACGCATTATATTGCGTTTACCTTTGCCAGAAAATTTTAGCTTAGGTAATTTAAATTTCTTTTTAGGTACAAAAGGATTATTAGTAATTAGATTAGACTCCCCTACTATTCTTGATGATTCAGTTGTTTTTGATTTAGGCATCTTTCCTTTCATTGCACTTCTTTTAAAACCACTTGTTATTGTAACGTCCGGCATATCATATTCCATATCTACACGGTTAGATGTACTATCAGTAACAGGAATATTATTCTCTCCTATTTCTGTTCTTGGTTGATATGCATTGTTACCTCTTGTTGCTGGTCTTCCTTGTCCCATTTTAATATTTTCCTTTTCTAGATTTTGGTGATGATTTTTTTCTACCTCCGGGGCCAGACCATAACTTTGTGCAAGCTAAGTGCTTTGCTGTTCCGGGTTTAGCTGTCTCGCATTTGTGACGAGCACGAAAAGATTTTCTTGCTGCTTCAGAATAGTTGTGTCCATATCCTTTTGCACCGGCATGAACAAGTTTACGCTTACCATCAATGCAGTAAAGTTTCATTATTTTTTTTCCGGGCCTTGTGCTACTGCGGGTTTCTCCGCATTTCATTGACTGTTTAGGATTTTTTGCCACTTGTTACTCTTGCTTTTGGTGTATTTGCTACGAACTGTTTTCCTTTTGCTCCTCCAGCTTTTTTCTTGCGAGCCGTAGCCGCTCTTTCAGACTTGCTAAGTCTCTTTGCTTTAGCCATGGGAAGACATCTATCTGGATTCTTTTTATTTTTTGAGGTTCCGCAAGGCCCTTTGATAGAACCATCGGTTCCAATTCTGACCCAGTTTTGTTCTCTCCACTTTTTGAGTTCACCCATTATTTCTTCTTTCTCTTGGCACCCTTAGCGTAGTTAGGGTCTTTACAATACTTAGATGCAGCCATATTGGCATAAGCACTAGGATACTTATCAAAAGTCCTACGGGCCCACGCTTTACCAGCTGGACATATTTTATTTCCTTTTGTTTTTTTTGGCATTGTTAATTATTGACCTTAATATTTTAGCTTGTCCAGCGTGTGCTTTACTAGCTTTTTCTAGTTTTCGGGCTACCGTTAATATTTTTCTTTCCATCTTTGCGTATTTTTTGTAAATCACCAGCATCTATCTTGTCATAAGGAATAGATAATTTAGCTAGTTTCATTTGTTTTTTAGTAAGATTAGTTTGTTCCATAATTATACCTTTCTTCTTTTTGTGTTAATTGGTTTACGCACAATTTGTTTGGCCTCCATCTCAGCAGCACAAGCTGGGCAACAAGCCTTTTTGTCTTTCTTCCCAAAAAATACTATAGATGTAAGTCCCATTACTTTCTTTTAAATAAAACTAATGCTAGTAGTGCAAGTCCCATTATAACCCCAATAGCCGAAGGTTCTGGTACACCATTGTACTCCACTTGTAATCTGTAGTCAAACTCTTGCCAACTATATTGGACTCCCTCGAACTCAAGTCCTTTATAATCTTCTCGTATAAACTCCGGCATATCTGGTACATAAAAGAATGGAGTATCAGATATAGTAATAGATATTGGTTCTTCTATTTCTATAGGTTGCTCTATAGGAAGTAATGGATATTCTGGTTCAATAATTGGGAATAGGGGGTATTCTAATTCGTGGCTCATAGTAATTTATTTTTTGAATAGTGATGTGAAGATTGATGCAAACTCCTTGAAGAGTTTACTTATAAAATTATTTTTAGGTAAGAACATTACGATGATTGATATTACACCAATGTATGCAAAGGCCATACCTAATAAGTTGTCGTTGTATTCGCTGAATATGTATTTAAAAAATTCCATTAGTTAATAGAAGATATTGGTACAAGATTAGAGTGAGGTTTAATATCATCTATTGTATCAATAGGTGTTTGAATCATAGGAATTTCTGACTTGACAGGTTCTTCGTTAGAGTCAGACTCAGAGGATGTATTACTTTCTTGAGCTTCTGTCTTACTTTCAGTTTTTTGTTCTTGGGCTGGCTCTTGTTTACCTTTGTTATCTTCTTTTGAACCGTTATCTTTAGATGAATTTTCTGCTTTTGATTCTTGCCCTTTGTTTTGTGTCTCTTGTGATTTATCAGTTTGTTGTGGCTGACCGCTTTGAGCGGGAATTTCGGCGGAAGAACTTTGTGAAGAAGGAGAAGTTTCTTGTGTGGTGCCCGGAGCGTCAGAGACTGGTTGAGAAATCTGTGGTAATTCGGAAACCGCAGCGACCTTCTCAGCAATAACAATTTGGCCCCAATCGTTTAACTCGTGGAAGTCAACGAAAGTATCAATGAAGAATGGAACTTCAATACGTTGTTCGACAACATCGTTTGCAACACTTGCCACGAAAACTTCTGTCTGGTCTACCGCAACCGTTGTCTGAGCAACTGCGGCTGTACTTACAGCGACACTACCAGCGGTGCCTAATTCACTGACTTTCTGTACAACCGGTAGGTCTTTTATTTTTTCAAGAAGCGACTTTTTAAGCTGCTTACCAGCTGAACGAGCTTGCTTGATAGCTTCAGCAGACTGCTCTTTAATCTCTTCAGAACTTTGGTAATTCTTTCCATCCAAGACTTCGGACAGAGAATCCCGCAATTCTTTGAGTTTATCTTTGGCAGTTTGCTTATCCATTTACATAAGTTACATTTCATAATTATTTGCTTACTGCTGCACTTCCAAAATAAAAGGAAATTATGCTAATTACTGCTGTTTTGATTTCTGGTAGTATTAAATACCCATGCAAAGTTTGATAGCTTGTTCCAGAAAATAAGCCAAACCATTTGCTGTATTCAGCAGCTACTGTAATGCCTTCTTCACTATGAGCTAAAATAAATGGTGCTATGATTACTCCGAATAATACAGTCAGTACAATAATTCTTCGTGTCCAAGCACCAAAGGAATCTACTCTAGCGGCAGCTGCATCTGCACTACTATCCATAGCTTGTTGTCTTTTTATCAAGCCTTCCGTTACGGCAGCTTGGTTAGCCACCATAGTTCCTATTAATTTAAATATAAAGCCAGAGAAACCTCCTCCTAGCATCGCTAATAATTCTGTACTCATTTCATCTCTTTGATTAATTTATATATTGAAAGTGCTAAGAATATAAGTGTAGCACATCCGACAACAAGACTAACCACTTGGTTAATCTCTTGTAGCCCAAGGCAAGCGAAAAACCCCGCTGAACCCATGGCTACTCTGCCAGTCATTGCTTCCATTTATTATTCTCCCTCTGTTGGAAATGTGACATCAGTTACTATAGCTGCTGTCTCATCGTCTGTTAGTTCGTATCCGTCCACAACAAGTGCATACTTTGCATCAGCAGTTACTTGAGGGTAAGTGTGATAACGAGTACCGATACCTACTCTATGGTAAGAATAGCCTCGTCTAGCACCCTCTGCATCTGCTTTTGCAATAGCATCAGCCTCTGTGTCGTATACTAAGTAATTTATTGTTTCTTCGCTCATAATTAAACTCCTACAATATTGTTAGCTCTTTGTAATTCTCCTTCTATTTCTTCAAAGTCCGATGTCTTATCTGCATCATATATAATAAGTGCATCTACAAATATACCACTAAACCCCGAATCACTTTGCATTCTAAATATAAACCCAACTCCTTGAGCTTCAGCTTCTGTTCTGGTTAATGTATCTAACTGAAGACCATCTTTTCTAAGAACAGCAGTTCCCCCGTTTACCGCTGAAAATACAGTTATTTGTCCATCTACGGTATTATCTAAGCCAGTAGTGTTACCCATATTATCGGTACTAGTAAACTTTGTCTCAATGGCATTAGTATTCAAATCAATACTAGGTGACCCACCAGTTAAAGTTCCACTAGTTAAAAATATAAAACTTCTCTGATTATAATATGTACAAAAAGTTGTAGTGGGTTCAGTTACAGCACTATCTATTTCTAATTGTGTACCCGAAAAAACATCACCAGCACCACTACCATCACGAACACCCATTACTGCTCCATTTCCGTTATTCATTTTACATAGACCGCCATTTAATACCACTGGAGGCTGCCTACTTGCAACTGATTGAGTAGCATTATTACCATTATTGCTTTGGTCGTACCAAGTTTGTACAAGACCCATACGACGAATGCGAGATACTTTAAAATCAGATATTGTATAACTTACATTATTAGCATCTTCTAAAAATGTTATAAATTTTGCATCATCATCACTAGATACAAGTGCAATATTATTAAATCCTTTTTGAACAGATGGTTCTCCACTACTTGGGGAATCCGAAGAAACTGTACCCGATATAGATGTTTTTCTAAGTGCTACTTTAGGACTAGCAGTACCAGAAACTTTTAAGTCTGCATTAAAAGAAATATATATTATATCATTGTCTGAAACTTTTGTTTTAAGTTCAATTCCAGCAAAAGCATCGGCGGTTGCAGTCTCAATTGTAAATCCATCTGTTCCGTTAGGTGTAAAAGAATTTTCACCACTTGCAGTAAATGCTCCAGTTACTTCATTCGCATCATCGTACAAACCATAATGATTATTGATGTTGGACTCAATCTTAAAGCGATTGTCTGTTTGGTCTGACTTATAAATAATTAATTCTTTTACAGTGCCATCTAAATATTCATTACTGCTTCTAGATACACCTATATTTAAAGTTCCAGTACAAGCAGTTGATGTAACAGAAGTATTTGCATTTTCATTAAATGAATTTTTAAAACCATCTAATGTATTAGCAGAGTCATCATATATAGCAGTAAGCAATAACTCCTCATCTGCACTATATGGAACTAATGTTACACCACCTCCACCACCTAGATAACTAGTTATAGTGCTGTTTGTTCTTAGTGTAATTAATATCTTTCCTCCAGTTCCGTTTTGTGACAAAAGTGTTCCTACTGAACTCACAGTATCTGATTTTAATACCGAAGAAACTGATAAATCATCTGTATCTGAAAATACAAAGTTAGCAACTGTGCTTAAAGAGTCATCACTACCATCAAACTGTATACCATCAGCAAGCAATGCTCCACTTGATGCAATCTGTGGTTGACTAGCAGCAGCAATTTGAAGTTGTAGATTAGTTCCAGCTTGGTCAAACCAAAACACAACGAAAGCATCTGTTCCAGAGCCACTTGGATTTAAAAATTCTGCAAGTGTAGTATCATTATTATCTATTGGAGTAAAAGGAAGTGTTGCTTCTACAGCACTAGTAACTCTAGAACTATTACTAATTACACCATTTGAATCAAAATGTACTTTTACTTCTGCATTATCTGAACTTCTTCTTATTTGAACTGGTACAGCATCATATGTTTTTATTGTAAGAGATGATATATAGTAAACATCTCCATCTTCGCCAGATACTGTTGTACTAGATGCTACACCATCTGCTACTTCTTGGTCTAAAATAGTTATTAATCTTCTTCCTCCAGTACCGCTTGTAGTTCCTTTATCAACACCTCCATACAAACTTCCATAAAATAATTTAGCAGTAGTCCAAGCTCCTCCTACTATTTTTACACCTCTAGCACTATAAGCTATTTCTTTACCATCGGATGTTGTATTTGTTCCAATATGCCAAAAGTTACCCACAATAGGATGAGTACTAGGAACAAAGTATTCAAACTCAACTACACCACTTGTGCTAGATTCATAATCAGAATTAGTTGTTCCTAATTGAGGAACACCTCTTTCATCGTTCTCTACTTTAAGTACATTATCTTTACTAGTTGACCCATCTGATATTCCATCAATATTTCCAGCAACTGTTATACCCGTAGTATTTGCACCAATGGTATCAGCATCAGAACTAAAGTCTCCAGTATAAACTAATTTACCCTCTGATACCTTACGAAGACTATAAGCGGCTGCTGCTGGTGCTACATCGGCTGGTGCAACATTTTCTAGTTTACCATTTACCCAATCTTCTAATGCACCACTAGAAACTTGGTTAGCCGAAAAATTTTCTTCGTCATCTATACTAGTAGTCGTATCGAATGGCACTCTGCGAACTCGTACAACTTCTCCATTCATTGCACCAATATCTCGCAATGAGTAAGCAGCTGCAGCACCACCGAACCTACGAGCTACTCCTAAATCAGTATAATCGCCAGAGGTGCCTTCAAGAATATTCCAAGCTGATGCTAGATTACCCTTGAGAAGATTCTCAGCAGAAGCTAGTTTTTCGTAAGGCATTAGTCAGTAAATTCTGAAGCTGCTATAACAGATGTTGTACTTCCTGTTGCTACAAACTTAGCTACTTCTGCTGTTGCTTTGTCCCATGTATAACTTCGGCCAGCAAATAATCTATGACCTACTGTATCACTAGCGTCTTCACCTGTGTATGTTACATATGCATCTGCATCTTGAACATCTAACACAATATATCTAGTTAAGTCATTAAATGCAGAAAACTGATGTTGCACAGTTGTACTATCAACAGATAGCATTTGCATTGAAGTTACACCTAATGTAGGCTTTGGATATAAGTTTCTTACTCTTGAGTTCATTATCTTGATTGTCTATTTACGTGAGTGGAAAATCGTTTGTTAACGGTTGTTTGATTCATTATAACATCAACTCTCTCTAATTCTAACGCAAGGTATTGTTGAGCATTATCTTGCTCTAGTTGAGCTTTATCGTGCTGGCCATCCATACGTAAGAAATCTGAATAAGTTGAGTGAGCTATGTAATGAAAAAATTCTGAAGGCACTTCTTCTAGAGATGTTGTAAAATCTGCCGATGTAGTAAAAGGTACAAATATTTTTTTGTAAGTAACAAATCCTGTAGCATCAGTTCTACTAGAAATATTTAAAATGTTTGCTCCTTCACTATCTACAAAAAAATCATATTCCAAAGATGAAGTGTTTAAAAAAGCTCTATTTCTGTGAACTCTAATAAATTCACCTATTGTATTTTTACCAGTTTGAGCATAAGGTATAAGATTTCTTGGTGTTACTAATAAAGTATCACTCCCGGCCCTTGGTGTAAATGTTTCTACATTTTCTAGTAAATCTTTTTTAAGTGTATCTGCTTCAGTGAATTGAGTAGTGCCGGCTACAACTCTATAGTTTCCGTCACTTTGTATTGTAGCTGACGCTCCTGTTTCTATTACCCAAGCATTACTTGAGTTCTTATAAATAATTACAGTAGATGTAGTAACACCTTGATAAATATTTGTTCCTAGTTTACCTACATTTCCATCATTAGTACCTAAAAATTTATAATCTTGGTTTACAGATGTAGATGTACTTGAGGTAGCACCAGATAATGTATATGCATTAATGTTTCTTTTTTCAGAAGAAACTAAATACCTTGGCCACATCTGAATAGTTTGATAAGCCTCAAAATATCTACGGTTAATTAAATTAGCAATATCGTCAGTTTCTGTAGGAGCAAAAGAATTAACGCCAGCTAATGATTGTATTAATTTAAATAAGTCACCGTAGGTTCTAGTCTGCATTATATTTTATTTGGGCTAAGGTCAGAAAACTTTTTGTTATAATATTTTAAAAATTCTTTAGAATGAACATGGTCATGTCCATACTTTTTTGTGAGTCGAAAAAACTCACGAGCTGGCATCGTAGCAACACACTTACCCAGTGTTGGGTGAGTTCTACCAACTTCTTGTCTAGCTTCTTTACGAGCTATATCTACTCTGTCTTTTTCTGTCGCTCGTTCCATAGCAAATCCTTTTTTGATTTCCTTCATGAACTCACGGTCAATCTCCCCGTCAGAGTATCGAGGTAACTTTGTAATAATATCCATAAATAAAAGGTAGGGGGCTTACGCCCCCGTACCGAGAATTATTTAGAAGTTTGTTCTTTTGACACTGAACAATACTCTCATACGTCCGCTTGTGTCATCGTTTAATGCACTAGCAGCTGTAATTGTAATATTTGCATCAGCGGCAACCTTGAAGCGATTTTCACCTGCACCTCCTCCGTCATCTAGTAAGTCACCAGTATTGACAGAAGTTCCTGTTGCATTAGCATTATCAGCTTCAATAAAACCATCTGGGTCAGCAGAACCACCTACAGCAGTTGCGTCTGGGCCAATAGTAATATTAGAACTTGTGCTAAATGCTTCAGTAACAACTAATGCACACGCATCAATAAGGTCACCAGCTTTAACAGGAAAGTTTACTACAGTTGTAGTATTTCCAGCAGCAGTGGTGAAATCACTTGGAGTAAGAATTAATTCATCTGTATATCCGGAAGTTCCGGCTTCATTTATAGTTAATCTTGTCATAGTATTTTACCTCCTAGTTATTAGCTTAATGCAGCGATTTGTCCGTGAGCACCGGGATGGTACACAAGAGATGTTAACGCACAGTCAACATAACCACGCTCACCACCACCTAAGTTAGGTAGACGTGTTGAGCCCATTGGAATTAACTCAGCAATACCGAAGTATTCTGGATTAATTAAATAACCAACGTCTTTGTTAGTTGTGTCCGGAGAACAATCTGGATTCATGTTTACGATTGAAACAATACCGTGGTCTGACTGATAAAGGTCAACTGACAATTTAATTGTAGTTGAGTTACCATCATAGTTAACGTCACGGATTGAAGTTCCAGCACCAGAACCATCTGGGTCAAGACGAGCGAAATCAGTAATCTCACGTCTAAGAGCTGTATCAGCAACAAGCATTAAGCTGTTAGTTGTACCAGTTTGACGGTAGATTTCTGTGATTTGGCTATTGAATGATGTTTCTGAGAAACCAGAACCATTGTGGTTAGAACCTTGTGGTGTTTGGAAAGCAGCAGGAACATCTGAAGGAGCTCCAGAAACTGTAGTTCCGTCAGCTAACCATTTGCCTAGTCCACGTAAGCCGTAAGATTGACCAGTGCCGTTTTCAACGGAGCGGTCGTTAGTAGAAATAAGAGTTGCTTCGATGTCACGTTTAAGTTCACGAATTGCTTTAGCTTCTGCTTGAGCAACTTTAGCTGGGCCAACAGAATCAACGGCTTCTTGTAAATCAGAAACCATATAATCTCTGCGGAACTTTTGAATATAGTTACCTAGACGAGCACGTCCAGAGAACTTATCAGTAAACGATGTAACATCAGCACCTTCAGAAACTCCAGTTGTAACAGGAGCCGCTAAAGTATCGACAGTCCATTCAACAAATGTGCTTGATGCACGTTCTTTGTTGGATGAAGAAAGAACCGGAGTTTCTTCTGGAGCAAGAATAGTTAGAACATCTAACAAGTCTTCTCTATTAGAAATTGCCGACCCTGTACCAGTTACACCAGTAGGTGCACTTGGGTCAAATGTATCTGAGAATGACATAATAGTTTATCGTTTTTGTAATTGTAGTTTTCTTAGTGCGGCAAAATCACGGGGATTTCCAGTTTGTTTAAAACGAGCTTGAAGGTCTTTCACTGCTTTGCTAGCTTTTGATGGAGCTTTTTCAGATTGAGCTGCTGAACCTATACCCGATTTGGTTGGGTTCAACGATGGAGATGACTTTGTTGTTTCAACAGGTTTACGGCCATAGATGCTATTGGTTGCGTGAGCAAACCAGTATTCGATTTGAGCACCAATATCTGGAGCTTCTTTATCTAATACTTCTTTTAACTTTTTATAACGAGGGTCGTTGATTGTTGCTTCGTATTGCTTACGTGTATCATTATCTTCTCCACTCATCCAATCAAGTTCTTTAATTGCTTGTTGTCCGAACGCTTCCTTAAGTTGCTTTCCTTCTTCTCGCTTTTGAACTTTATTGAGCTGGTCTGGAAGATATTGTTTTTGTGCCTTCCTTGCATTTAATAGTGCTTTACGCACTTCAGCCTTCGTCAAGTCTTTTCCATCTACTTCGGTAATTACATCTTCTGCTGCGTAACCATCACTTTCAAATAACAAATCCTCTGCCCACTCTACTGCTGAATTTACTTCTTCTGCTTTCTCTTGTAACTTTTCAATAGTATCCAAGTCTGAAAACGGATTATCTTTTATTTCTTTGGGCTGATTAAGAGGGTCTTGCTTCTCTTGTAGTGCTGCTTCTAAACGAGCTACCTTTTCCTCAGCAGCTTTACGCTTAGCTGTCATCTCTCCGAATCTAGCCACTGCTCTGCTACCAAGTTTTTCAGATATTTCTCGTAACTCTTCTTCTGATAAATTATCAAAATCTAACTGTGAAAGAACATTCTCTTCTGATTTTGTTTCAGAACTCTCTGGTTGTTCTTGGGTTTCCTCAACCTCTTGAACTTCAGTTTGTTCCTCTACTACCTCTTCTGAGTTTTCTTTGGCCTCCTCTTCTGGAGCTGGTGTGCTCTGTGTTAGTTGACCGAGCCTTCTATTCGCTAATTGCTTAACTGAAAGGTTTGACTGTTCCGCTGAATTTGTTTCTGCCTCAGCGTTGGCAGATGTGATTTCGTCCATTTTGTTTGTTATATGTTCCACTCCTTAACGCCGAGCGATGGCGATAAATGCATTATAACACAGTAGTCGTTATTTGTTTAAGGACTCTCTGTGTCTTAGTTTTAATTTTTCCCAATCTACCATTTGTAATACTTGGTCATATGTAATAATCCTACCGGAAACTTGCTGTAATTTATCAAAATCAGCATTATGTAATTCAGCTATAGTCTCCTCTCTTAGTGAGTGTATGACGTGTATAAACCTAGCAAAGGTTTCATGATTGCTTAGTGCTTTTATATCATCTTCTATATTCATAATTAGTAACTCCAGTTATCATCTCCAAATAATTCATATGGTTGTTCGAGCCATTCTTTGTCCCAAACTAAATTTTCTGCTACTTTCCATTGTGGTTTTTTCTTAATAGCTTCTTCTGTAGATAATGATTCTGGTATCCATTTCAATCTATTATTTGGATAAATTGCTATTTGTCCGTTCTTCAAACGAACTACATTCATTTCTTTATGTTCATCCAATAAATCAGCATCTCCTACATCTATGTATCCTAATGATTGTTTTTCTGGTAAGCAATCAATGGTAAACCAATAATTACCTTGGGCAAATTCATCTGACATATTTACTAGCATCGGGACATCAGCTAACTGAGCTTTATGAAATAACTCAATGTCACTTGATAGGCACTCCCACATCTGAACATCTACTAAATCATATGGTTCATCATCTGGCTCTGGTAGTTTCCAATACAAACAGTCAGCTCTTACTTTATCATAGCAAGCACAGTAATCATCTATCCATACTTGAAAACAAAATGGCCTTCCTCTTAGTGCTCTTACAGATACAAGCCAAGCCTCAACAAAACTTTCTGAACTTCCGCCCCACATATCCTCTCGTATATATACACGAGCTTTTGGTAAATTTATATTTCTAGGCATTAACTTTTTTTAATACTATTAATATAAGTTCTGTAAACTTTAGCCGGGCCAGTTTTGCCCATTACCTTAGCCCTTTGTTCCATAGCTATTGCTGCTTGTATTTTATGTGCGTGAGTTTTACCGCTTTTTTTAATTATGTTAATGCTTTTACGAGCTGTTGATAAATCCTTGAATCCCAATCCTTTGATTGTTCCTTTTGGATTTTCATCAGTATATAAATCAGAATGTTTATCTTTTGGTCTTATCTTACCACTTTTAGTTTTTCTTGGTATTCTTTTATTAGACATTTTGTGTATTCATTCCACCCATCTGTGCCGGTGCTGTTCCTATCTTTCCTATTTCAGCGTTTTGCATTTGTTGCATTTGGAAAGTATATTGACCAGCGTACTTCTGAAGTCGAGCAGCAAATGCTTCATCTTGTTGTGCTCTTTGTGCAATATCCGGTTGAGATGTGTACTGTTGAATGACTTGCATAGCAATTTGAGCTCCTGTAGGACGTGCTGGCATCTCGATGCCCGCAAAGATTTTTGCCAAGTCATCTGTAACGTCCTTGACAACTTGCTGTTGAGCAGCTTCTGTTGGCTGAAGTACAGCATCCGCAAGAACTGGGTCGATACTATTAGCAGCAATGTCCAACAAATTCTGAATGTTAATCCTACCGCTGCGGTCAAGTTGCGTAAGCGAAACCATAGCTTGAAGTTTTTTCTCGCTGGTTTCTGGGTCTGTATTGAGTACGTCATAATTTATTGTTATATCAAAGTTTTCATCCGGGTCTCCTTTGCTAAACATTTGAGAATCCGGCACACCTGTTACTCTAAAGAACACACTGTCCGGCCCAAATCTTTGGAAACATTTATAAGACATTCTGATAACTTCTGCTGAATGTTGCAAGAATTTATCTACCAAAAATTGTTTTCTTATCTGACTGATTTGTGAAGTTTCATCAAGTCCACATAATCTATCTGCCTGTCCCTCCATTGTTTTTTCTATTTCTATAGAACCTGTAGGAGGTGGAGGTGTAGGTGCAAAATCAAAATCACCTTTACGTCTATATGGAATCATGCGTCCCGGCCCCCAGTCTGTTGGTGATTGTCCAACTGGGTGCAGTATCGGAGGTAATGTTGATATACTATTTCTATCAACACGAGAATCTCTTTCAATCTTTACTTGATTCTGTATTCCTCTAAGAAGGTCGGGTATAGTCTGAACATCATATAAACGTTTACTATCTTCAGAAAGTTTTGTAATTACAACAGGATAATCTTCGTATCCATTCATTAATTCAAACTTTGCGTAACCTAAAGTAGAACCATCACCATCAAACTCTTTATGAAAAATTGTTTGATAAATACCTTCTGAACCATCCTCTGGGTCTATTAATCTTTGATAACCATAAACTATTTCTACTAGTTCATCAGCTTGGTATCCCCTGTCAGTAAGACCTATACTTCTTTGTCCCTCTTGTTCTTTTTCTACGGAATATATATTTACGCCACGATAGTGCTCTATAATATAATCAACAAAATCTTCGTCCCATCCATCCGTGATTACTTTGTTTTGTAATTCTTGTGGAGTATAATAAGTTCTCCAGAAACAAAACGGTGCACGTTGTGGGTCAGTAACATATGGAGGAAAAAAGAAGTCCCCATCGGGTGCAAGTGTTTTTACTTCTGGTGCATCAATTTGTCTACGTACAATCGGTAACTCTGCTTCACCACCCTTACGTAATTCTTTCAATGCTTTCTTAATTCTTTTTTCAGAAGCTGTAGGAAATACTTGTTGCATTAATGAAATTAATTCATTGTCTCTGTTTCCGGATTCAATAGCCCTGTAAATATCTGGATTTATTTGACCAATCTGTGCTAAATTTAGTTTCTGTAAATATGTTCTGTCCTCTCTTTGCCAGCCAACATATGTAATTAATATACCTCTTTCTAATAAATAATTAGCACCTAGCTCCATTTCTTTCTTAAAACGAGGAATATATCCAGAAGTTGTCATCCATTTTAAAAAGCTAGATACTATCTTTGACCTAGACATATCACTGGATTCTACTGGATAGGCACGAACGTTTGCACGATTAAGACTGGACATAAATAAAGATACAAGACGAGTAATCCTCTCATCAATAGTATGTGCTTCCATGTCAGATGCACCTTCCCAAGGAAACGCATCAGCTCCGTGTTTGCGATGGTCACGGCTTTTGCCGGGCCAAAAATTTCTTCTATCATCATATGAGCTTCGACATAAATCAAAATATGCTTCTAGCTCTATAACCGTTTGGTCATATGAGTATCTTAAGGTTTTTACATCGGGCTCATCACTTACATAAGTAAGTGCATTTGAAATTGATTCACTTTCCATTTAGTTTTTTTCTAGCAGATTTTAAGATGTTACGTAACAAATCTTTTGGTGTTCCTATTCTATCACACATATCCGAGTGTGACATCTCTGTGGTATGTTCGTGCTTAATATATCTACATAACATTTCCCAAGAGGAAAGTCTGTCTATTTGTTCGTTTCTCCACTTTTGTGTGGATGTTATACACTTAGGCCCTTTGAATTTTTTTCTGGACATACCTGTAGCTTACACCCTTTTCATCTTCTATGCATTCGATTGTAATCATTTTTCCTTTCAATCGACCCCATAATTTTCTTGGTATAAGAACAGGAACTCTTTTACCTATTTCTTTACTATAAGCCCAATTATAACATCTATTAGGACACTCTGATAATACTTTTACTCTAATATGTTTAGGAACTATCTCTGGAATATCAAATGCTTTCTTTAAAATTTCTACTCCTTCTTCATTTATCCAAGTACCCTTACCTCTTCCGGTAACCATTTCTGCTGGTAATTTATCCAGTGCAAGCTGTAACGCTTCGTCAAAATCTACTTTATATTCTTCTGATAGTGTTACTAATCTAGTTTTCATTAATATCCTCCTTTGGATTTTACTTTAGTCATTAACTGATAGCTGTTATAATGGTCGGGGCCTAAACCTCCATTGCTCATACGTAAGTATCGTATTAAATCAAAAAAGTCTTTGAGTGCCTCATCCATTTTTCCATTACTATTATAGTTGATAAGACTGTCAATTAAATTTTCACATCCCTTATCAATAAAACATCTTGGTTTATTAGCTTCATCTATATCATAATTAGGGTTATAGGTAAACCATTCATCTACAGCAGCTATACCTATCTCTTCACTTTTACCATCGCTCGGTACAAATATCATGCCATAATCTTCAAAACTAGTAAATAAATCAGTATTATTTTCATTTTCTTTTGCAAAGAATCTTGAGTCACCTATTCGTTCCATAACATTTATACCCATATCTTTTTCTATTTCTTTAAATAATTCTACGTAGGCTTGAACATCTAATCCTATTTTTTTAGCAGCCGGGCCATATCTCCACTTGGGGTCACCAAACAATGCCCACTCTCCATACGTAGCTCTATCCGGCCATTCCCTTAGAATATATATATCTTCATCTTCATTTACTGCTGCCCACAACGCTGAATAATTTCTAGCACCAGCTGGGTCAACTACTTGGTAAACCGTAAAGTCCTCGTTGATTTCGGGCATACGCATACCATATTTATTTTCCTCATCTCCGAGTACATTGACTTCTGTAGAAAATAATGGTAAAAGAGAAGTCATTGACTTTACTGGCACGCCATATGCTCTGACCATTATATCTTCTTCAGAACGATTCATTAAGTCCTTGGCTATACGTTCGTATCCACCGAATGGATTTTCGTCTGAATGAAGATAAACAATACTTGCATCTCGCTCCGGGCTGTATTGCTTTACAGGTAATGGTTTATTCTTTAATAGTTCAGCTTTTCGTGTTTCTAATGTTTCTGCTCCTTTTAGGTAGTCTGATATAAATGGTGTGTACCCATCAATCGGAGTGAAGCCTATTAACATTTTAGAGTTCCGGGTAGCTAATCTAAATCGTAAAGTATTTACCAAAGCTGAGTCACCTAAATATTCATCTAACCACGCACCTATATTTAAGGTAGTAGGTTCTTTAAACCCGAACTCAAAACCTTCTAAGATAGTTTGATTGTTACTGAACTGAGTATATGTTTTAAAATCAACACGTGTCCTTGTATCCGGAAAAATAAAAGAACTACCAGTAAAACCATTTTGCATCGAATAATTTATATACCCTTCTATACTCTTTGTTTTTTTACGAAACTCTTTGGGCATCATATCCCATACAGCAGCTTGCTGTACCTTAACAGAGGTATCTGCATTCTGAGAGAAGCATACGATATGACCATCCGTGTTTTTAGTAACTGATTGCATTAACATCTTTGCACAACCAGTTGTTTTACCGGAACGGTTACCACCTAGTGTTAAGCACTCATTGTGTTTTTCTAGCCCGGCCCTTATCCTATGCCAACCATCTAAATCAAAACCATACCTAAGCGGGTCATCCTCAGAAGCTAATATTCTTCCTTCATGAGCACGGTGTAACTCCTCTAATAACTTTGGCTCGTTTTCGGCTAGAAGTAATATCTCTTCATCACTTGGTGCATCCAACATAGGATGCTTTGTAAATACTAATTCCATAAAGAATCATCTTCAGATATATCATCAGAGAGTTCTTCTTCTTCCCATATTATATCTAAAGGTTCACTATTCATATCCTTTTTAGTTTCCTCCAAAAGCATACCACCTACTCGATGGTTAGTGTAATCATAAAATAAATCTCCATCATCATCCATAACAATGAACATATAATTACTAAAGTGCTCACCTAGATTACCTCGTATCCTATCAAACAATTCATCATGGTCTTCAGTTATCATTTATATCTATTATCTCCGCTTGTTTAATTTTGTTCAATCTATCACGAGCAGCCTTGATTGTCTCCTCGTAGTCCTCTTGAGTATACACCCTCCGGTCTTCAGTTATTTGTGTGGCCTCACCTCTAGCAGTAAGTGCCTCACGTGCTGAATTAGCTTTTGCTATTGAAAGTTCTTTCAAGTCCCGGAAGGTCGGCTCCAGCTCCCCGGTCTGCATCCGGCCCCGGACTGCTTCAATCAAATCCTCTTCTAATGAAGACATATCTAAATAATTTCTTGCAGCTATCTTTCCGGATAAATCTTTGAACTTACCCAAATGGTCAGCATAATCAGTAAGTACATTTATTACTGTTTGTCTATCGTATCCATATTTCTTAACAAGCCGGGTCTGGCTATTGCCAGTTGCATATAAGTAAAGCATCTTAGCTACCTTTTCCGGATTATGTCTACTTAGACTACTTACTTGTTGTAACTCCTTACTATCAGAAACATCTCGGATTGATTCCGTAATCTGTTTCATTAACTCTTCCTTATCCTTACTCATGGTATTAAATCCTTTAATCTAATAAGTATACCGCAACTAGTATTATTATCTCCACCCCGAACATCCCGGCTAGTTCCTATATACCTTTTAGCTATCTGCTTTACTTTAATAGTAGGTAATATAATATACAAATCCTCTATGACAAAACAATAGAAGTCTGATTCAGTTGTAGCTAGCCCAGAGGGCTTGCCCCGGCTTTCGTACTCAATGAATATGTTTCCGGTCTCTTTTGACTTTAAGTCCCTCTTTACTTCTACCTTCTTGTTCTCAAATATATCAGCTAGTCCGGCCTCGGCCACTTGGCCAACTTCTAAGTCATATCTAAAGTCCGAACAGTAATCCATCTTTTTTGGATTATTTTAAGAAACATCCGACTGTCAATAATAATTTATGGTATAATCTTTTTGTATCCTTAAGGATTCCAATCCGTAATTATTTATTCCTTAATGAAAAAGCCAGCATCAAGCTGGCATAACCTTAAGGATACTGTAATACATAATAGTGTCAAGAAAAAACCCTATGAATTACTTATTTTTTTGAGGCCCACTTCTTGATATATATGTGTACGCTGTCACAGACAGCTTGACCCCCCCGACCCCGTCAGACTTTGCGTCACATCTGCGGTCTACCTTTAGTGTGAGGCATTTTTTTCTTCTTCTGAGAGGCGAAGCATTCTTAGGTTCTTGACTGAAGAAGTCATATTAAGGGGATGGATATGGGGTTATCTTATCTTAGGTTGTTGACTCAAGAACTCATAAATAGGCTAATATTGGAAAAGTCGAAAAATGCGAATTTTGCCCCTACAGGGCGTTTACAAGTTGTGAATACCTAGACCCCAACTCGAAATCGGACGCCTTGTAGAGCCTCTGAGGTGGCTTAACGTGGAAATTTATTTTTTTTGATTTACTGATTATCAACGACTTATGACTTTCTATCAACGACTTACGAAACGACTTTAAGGGGCTAGCGGGCGATTGGAGGCAATATGGTACTCGATTTCATAACTTGTTGATATTCAAGGAGTTACAAACAAAATGCAAAAAAAACACAAAAAAGTTCATATTTAGTTGACAAGGGGTGAATAGTATGCATCATTATATACATACTTTAATTAGACTTGTCCTTGAGCGGTAACGGACACGGGAGTCACGAAGACCACTCAAGAGCGAGTGCGAGTCAACACCCAATCGGATTATACACTAGATGTATAGACGGTCAGAGCATCAATACAGGTTAACTGATGAGGCTTTAATAGCCGAAACACCGACCGCCTTTTGGCGGTGTCTTAACCAATAACCCAATTATTATTATGACAAAATATATGTACTTAGTAACTGAAATCAAGAACGGCAAAGAGACAAGCAACTCTGTTGTTCTTACTGATGAATCAAAAGTAAAAGAATTCATCACAAATCAAGCGTTTATTAGTGTAAAAATCACGCCAATCTTGGTCGATAACGTGGACAATATGTAGTCCACAAGCCCGAAAGGGCGGTGTCTTAACCAATTATTATTATGAATATAGAAAAAATACAAAAAGCTATTACATTTCTACACGCTGAAGAAATTGAAGCCCAAAAACAAGGCAATCCAAGTGCAGTAAATTATTTCAAAGAGCAAAGGGAAATATTCGAGAGTATGCTCGAAACTACACCAATGGTAACAGCAAGGGATATATTTGGTGATTCAGCAACTTATGTTGATAACACCTAAACCACAGCCCGAAAGGGCGGTGTCTTAACCAATTATTATTATGACAGTAAAAGAACTCAAAGAAATACTTGATGAAATCGAAGACCCGTACACCGAAGTTTATATCGAACACGAAGTGCGAGGCAAGGTAGGTTCAACACGATATGAAGTAAATAGTTACGAGACTATAGACTTTGAAGACCTTGGTCTGTCGGGTGACTTCATCCTTTACTTCAAAACTAACTACAAGCTAGTCCCTACGATGGATTAGCTTGGTGTCTTAACCAATAAAATTATTATTATGAATACTACAAAAAAACACACATCACTAGCCTTCTTTAATGACAATACCAAGAAGGCTTTTAGAAGCTTACTAACACAACTCAAACTAAGTGACCTTACTGTATACAGGGTAAAGGATAGTGAGGGAGATAGATTAAATGTTACAAACGATACAGACGTATTGGACATAATGGACCATTGCTTTGCTACCGAAGCCTATCGTATATATGTTAAATACAATGGCACTTATGCAGTTATCTGTGGACACCTAGACGGTTGTGTAGAATCTATGTTTGCTGATTGGGGCTTTCCTAGAAGTGCAACATTTGCTAAATACAAGGACATAGAACAAAAGATAGAAACAGCTTGTGACTATTTCAATGACATCAACGAAGACCTAGACCTTAGCTAAACTTTAACCAACCAATAAAATATTATGAAATACAAAGTAGAATGGAAAGAGCTTGTCACTTATTCAGTTGAAGTTGATGCAGGTGATTATTACGAAGCACAAGATTTAGCTCAAGATGACTATGGTCACGATGACGAGGTCAAGTGTGAGTACTATGATGGGTCAATGAAAGTAGAAAGGATAGACTAATGAGAGTATATCTAATAGATGATAGACAACTTGATTATCAAGAACCAACGATGCCCGCTTCAGCTGAGTATTTCAGCGATGAGGAGTTCATCGAACTAGCTGAAACCTTTGGTACTGTGTACTCATTGGGGGAGTTCCAATTTGAATGGAACACCAATGCATTAATCGAACAACTAGACCAACATTGGATTAGAATATTATGATTACATTTGACCAACTCATATTCGCACTAGCGATAGTCGAGAGTTCCCTCAATCCCCTAGCAGTAGGGGACAACGGGAACGCAGTCGGCTACCTACAAATCACACCCGCAGTAGTCCAAGATGTGAATACATTTTATGGCACTACTTACCATATGGATGACCGATACGATACCCGAAAATCTGTAGAGATATGTAAGAAGTATCTCAAGTATTGGGGCGAAGTATTCGAGAAGAAGACGGGCCACAAACCATCAGCCGAAATCTACGCAAAGATGTGGAACGGAGGATGTTACGCTTGGAAGAAAACAGACCCGAAGGTACTCAAGAATCTTGACACCTATTGGGATAAAGTTAATAAACAATTAGACAACATAGACAAATGAAACAAGTAGAAAACCTAGATGAATGGTATGCTATGCTCGATGAGATTGAGCGTCAGCAAGAACCAAAGCACATCGATATGATGGCTCAACTCCACGACCTTGAGGTACAAACTGAGGGTCGTGTTCACATAATAGATTACAGAACCATTAACCCACACGGAGACTAATGAAACACATTAAAATAACACCAACACAAGAGCGACTGATAGCTTGGGGATTACAATCTATTAGATTTGAAACTGACGGGCAGATTAAATCTGCAAGAAACTTACTGAAAAAATTAGGTGAAGATACCTACATACGAGGATACTAATATGACATCAATAGAAAAGAAAGAACAAGCGTTTGAACGATACATAGATGACCTACGCTATCTCGGTGCAGAGATACCCTATCTTCATTGGGGTAGTACAACGGATGGTCAAATCTATTTAGTGTGGTATGAAATCAATGATGAACTAGATAAACATTTACAATATAGTGATATATATAAAGACAAAATGAATAGAATTGTAGATTACTTTAACCTCAGCCATAAAATTACGGATGAGGATTTGTAAATCATATTAATAAATTGTTGACATCGTGGAGTGAGCCACCCATTTTCGGGTATGGCTCACTTCTACGATTGTACTACTGACCCCAAATTTGTAAGGGATATTACAACACCCTCTCAAGCGAGAAAGAATAATTACAAGACCTACCCTTCAGTCACGACTGTATTAGGCATCATCAAGGATGACTTCCTTGATTCAATTTACAAACCCCGAATGTTAGTAGACCTTGCCCGAAAGCACCCGAACCTAGTGTGGCAAGACATTGAGACTTTAGTATACGGAACACGGGAACACCCTGTAACAGGAGACACGATAGGTTCATCTGAATTTGGCACTGCGGTACACAAATGTATCGAAGAAAAGGTAGAGGCTATGATGCAAGGCACAGAGGCCGAACCTAATCCATACGACCCATGGGCAGAACCATTCTTAGAATGGATAGAGGAGAGTGAAACTAAACCATTATGCTGTGAGCATATCATTGGCTCTCATACAATTAAGACTGCGGGTTCAATAGACTTTATGGGCTACGATGAGAGAGATAGATTATTCTTAGCTGATTATAAATGCCGAACTAATACTAAAGGTAAGGCCAAGACTTACCCGAAAGACTGCGAGCAGTTGGCTATTGAATCCTATATGGTGATGAAAGAATACAAACTTGATTACTTACCTAAGTGTATTACCGTATGTATTGATTGTGATACGACAAAGCATTACCATAAAGAGTGGGGAGCACAAGCAATGAACGCAGGGATTAATAATTTTAAACACGCTTGCAAATTATACTGGAACAAAAGGATGAAGAAATGAGTGACGAAAACCCGAACTTAGATTATTACGAAGAACTAATACACGCAGAAGATGCTATTCAATTTGAAGGCCTCGACTACGCAATCGTTGGCACTAGCCACGATGGATATTATATCTATGACTACGACAGACTGATTGAATGTTTTATGTCCGACCAAGGAATGACATACGATGAGGCCGTCGAATGGATTGACTACAATATACTGTCAACCAATGGTGGTACAGGATTTATAGTTATATATAGCCTTGAAGAAATTTGAAATAATATATAAGCATTTTGATATGCATCCCGACTATCGTGGTTACCAAGTGCGATGGGCCCATAACAAAGCTCAAGCAATTCAATACATATGTCCTACTAAACCAAGTAAAGAAGGATATGGAATCACAAAGAAAGGTGCAAAAATACAAATACTAGAAGTAAACGAAAGACCAAATGAGAACGATGAAATTATTAACAAAGAAAGCTCGTGACTTACATAACCGCAAGCAAACTAGCCGAGTGGCGAAAGAAAAACGAGCCAAATAAATGTCCTATACTTAATAGAAAGACTGACGATTGGGTAGTTGACCACGACCACAGTAGTGGTGAGATACGTGGTGTAATAAGTAGACAGGCCAATACATTAATAGGTAAGATGGAAAACATATATACATCTATGTGCAAGGGTGACCCGACTGAACTGCCCGATGTTTTAGAAAACATAGCATCTTACTTACGACAACCCGACTCTGAGATACTGCATCCAGTTGGACTTAATCAACTTACAAGTCGGTTCAAAAATAATTTAAAAAAAGATGACCAAGTATTTTTACTTACTGCATTAGGGGCTACAAGTTGTGAATTAAATACTTGCATCAACATATCACACCGTGTAAAACTATTTAAAAATTTATTAAAAAAATATTATGACAATAAAATCACACCAACTAGTTCTGATACAGGGGCAACTGAAAGCCCCGAAGGGTCAGACAAACAAATTCGGAGGGTACTCTTATCGCTCCGCAGAGGACATACTCGAAGCAGTAAAACCTCTCCTACAAAAACATAACTGCGACCTTACACTCAGCGATGACATCGTAGAGGTAGGAGGTAGAGTATATGTAAAGGCTACGGCCCGACTAGTATCACATGACCCATTCTCTGAAGTAGAAACCACGGCCTATGCTCGTGAAGCAGAAAACAAAAAAGGAATGGACGATGCACAGATAACAGGTGCCGCTAGTTCTTACGCCCGTAAGTACGCATTGAACGGACTGTTCTGTATTGATGATACCAAAGACCCCGATGCTACTAACACGCACGGGAAGTTACCGACTAAACCACAACTCACAGCAGCTCGAATGGACGAGGACTTATTTTAATTATGACAGATATAAACCAATACGATAATAATAATAGCGGGGTTCTATTTAAGAATGACCGCAAAGAAAAAGAAACTCATCCCGATTTCCGTGGAACTGCGGAAGTGGATGGTAAAGCCTACTATCTGAAAGGATGGAAAAAGGTATCCAAGAAGGGAGTATCCTTCTTGTCTTTAGCATTGGATGCAAAAGAAAATGCTACACCAAAGAAGCCCGCACCTGTTGATATAAATGACAGCGACCCATTCTGATGCAATACGACAAGGAATGGTGGGATAAGTTCCGACAAGATGAGGTGGATGAAATACTCCACCTCACTAGTCTAAAGAACTCGGACTATACAGGTGGCGAGAAGCAGGAGAATCCATTTGAAAATTTTGATGGGTCAACTGACTTCGGGATTGAACCACTGATTGGTGTAGCTCTAAGAATGCAAGATAAATTCCAAAGACTCAAAGCATTCTGCCGGGATGGTGAACTATCGCTGAATGAAAAAGGCGACACAACCCGTGACATTTTTAGGGACTTAATAGGTTACTCCTTGATAGCCATAGGGATGCTCGAACGGAAAAAAAATAACCGATAGCTATGTTAGAATCATACCCCTTTCGCAAGAGCGAAGCTATGACTAACAACTATCAACTGAATAAACAAATTATGTTAAAGACAATACACGAAGCCACAGAAGTATCATTAAATGCATACAATGAAATATCAAGAAGAGAAATACCCAAAGAATCACAAGACCGATTTAGATTTCTAGGCCAGTGTTTAAATGCTTTGACTAAGCAACTCGAAAACGAGAATGATAGACTTAGTCGAACCAAACAATAGAGAAGCTGAAGAAAAACTAATCGCTTGTTTATGTATTGTTGGAGATTCATCCGCATACGATAGCGTATCATCCATCTTAGTAGAGGATGATTTCTATTTCCTAAGACACCGGCTACTGTTTAGAGCAGTAGCCAATCTTAGCGAGACTAGCACACCGATAGATGAGATTACCATTATGGAATATCTTAAGTCCATCGAGTGCCTTGAAGAAGTCGGGGGTGTCACAGGCATCATCGATATACTCAGCAAGAGTAGCAGTTCAATGGAACTAAAACATTGTACTGATATTGTACTAGAAAAATCACACCTTAGAAGATTACGAAGAGCCTACATACTCGGTGCCGAAAATGCATCTGCCGAAACTGCAACATCACAGCAGATAAAGTCAGATGTAGAGGAGCAAACATCAAGAGTCAATCAACAGCTAGATAACGGAAAAGCCATTCAAGATACAGCCAATGAATTGAAAAAAGATTTTGTTGCAATGATGAGTGGAGAATACGTTAATGATGTGGTGAGAACCCATTTACCACAACTTGACTCAATGCTAGGCAGCGGGGGCATAGGTGCCGGTGAAGTACTAACATTATCTGCACCTACATCTTGTGGTAAGTCAGCACTAGCATTATACATAGCTACGCAAGCTATGCTTAAAGAGGCTGTACCTACCCTTATATTCTCTTTTGAGATGCCACGTAAGCAAATTATCAAGCGGATGGTGCAAGCCATCTCCGGGGCAAATTTGAGGCAAATACAAGAGCGTGTAATATCGGACGATAATCTACAGAAAGTAAACGATGCAACTGATTTGGTTGCTGGGTTACCTTTCTATAGTATTCATACCGCCCGGAATCCACGGGATGTAATCAGCCAAGCTAAAAACTATGTGAAAAAACACGGAGTAAAATTGGTAGTCATTGACTATCTACAACTTATACCGTGGAGTAGCAAAGCTAAGAGCAAGGCCGAAGGTATTGCTGACATCTCACACAAGGTAAAGCAGTTAGCACTTGAATTAAATGTAAGTGTAATACTGTTGTCTCAAGTAAATAGAGAAGGAGCAAAGCGAGAAACAGGTCTAAGTCTTTATGACCTCAAGGATAGTGGTGACATCGAGAACGATGCCGACATTGTCCTTTTACTATGGCCAAAGAATGGTGACATCGAGGGTGCTAAATCCTCGGATGCCAAAGGGCCATTTACTGAACTCCAATATACCATAGCTAAGAACCGTGAAGGTGAGCGTGGTGTTGGAGGTTACTTAAAATTTTACCACTGTTTAGGAAGGTTTAAATAATGAAAATACAATTACAAAAAATATTAGAAAACGTCTGTAGCTACTACGATGTAGACCCACAGGAAGTATTAGAATCCCCACGAGGGACTCGAACATTAATCAAAGCAAGAGATATTTACTTTTGGATACTACACCAAACCGGTCGTAGTCACCATGAGATAGCAAAGATAGGAAAGCGTGAACGTTCAAGCGTTACTCATTCATTAAAAAGAACTAAGAATCAAATGAAAAACAATGCGTTGTTTCGCAATGAACTGATTACATTTTTTAATAGTTTAACCAAAGAAAATGTTTGTATTAACTCTTGACATAAATAATACCTAGTTCAATCTAATAAATGTTGTCGAGTTTTTTATAATTTTTCCTCGACAACTTTGCATATTAATAATTAATAGAAAACCTAGTCCTCTTTTATCTACTTTTGAGGGCTAGGTTTTTTGTTTACATATTCCGGAGAAAAGGAATTATATCAGATAACTCATTTATATCCAAACCTATTGGTCGGTTACCTTGTATCATAGGTCTACGACCTTCTTGTCTTCCACTTGGAAATTGTATTAAACTCTCAATGATTGAGCTACTATCCTTAGCTTCACGTTCCCTTTTCTTTCTTTGGGATTCAACACCCGGTGCTGCAACACCACCCGGCCCGTACCTGTAGTACCATAATGAATCCATTGGTAAAAAATCTCTAGCAATTTTCGCAGCCTCTTGTCCTGTAAACTCTCCTTCAAATGCTTTGCCTATATTCCTTTGAAGTGAATCAGCCATTACTATTACTTGAGATACTGGAACAGGTGCGACATAAGCACTACCAAGAGCTAAAAGAAAGTTTCTTTTTTTAATGTCATACATATTATATTTAGATAAACCAAACATTCTAAGCAAAGCATTGTCCACGTAGTCTTCCGGGTATACATCACGGCCCGCAATCATATCCTTGATGAAGTCAATCGGAATACCCGCCATCATAAATGTAAATATTAATTTAATCAACGCAGCTATAGCTCTTCTCTTTTCTTCTCCGCTTGCCGTCTTGGAACGAATTACACTTATCATTCTATCGTTAATCAAGTTACCTTGCTTTAAGATAAATGATTTCATTGTATAGAACATACGCATATTAGGATTCTTTTGAATTACCATAGGCATTTCAAATGCATTGACCGGCTGAGTCTCTAATAGTTTTCTTACTACTAGCTCACGTACATACGGAGAATCATATACACCATTTTTAAAATCATTTATAGTTCTGTCAGCATCTTCTTTGCCTACCATGAACTCAACCTCTGAGCGAAACTTTTTGAACTTACTACTGTTAGGTGATAACTTGGATAATTTTTTGTATCTATTATAGTTAACAGTAAGATTTGTTTCTTTCATTAGTGCATCCATTGCACGGAATCCACTTAGTCCTAATCCGGCTTTAACTATCTTACCCATATCTATCTTAGCACCAACGTTATCTGATTGGAACTCAGCTGACATAAGCTTGGGGTCAATACCCGCATCGAGTAATGTAAAATCTTTCTTAGTAAATATAGTCTTAACTATACTAGCTAGGTTATTATCAAGAGCAATGAATGCTAAGTCATACAACTGGGATAGTGTAGTAGTTGGGTCAACAAGTAGCTGACCATAACTAAGTGTTCTACCCAATTCAGCAAATTGATTTTCGTTTTTATCAGCTGGCCCAAACATTTGGTCAAGTCCAAAGAATAAATCACCTAATTGTCTGTCGCTTAACTCACCTCGATTATTTAATTCAACAACTAATCTACTGAGCGTTCCGTTTTGATTAGTTAAATTAACCTTGTAAGTTGACCGGCCATCGAGCATCTCTATTTTATTTCTTCTCAATGCACCATTACCAAATAGCTCTGCTTTACCTGTTTCTATAATAATAGTATTAACGTACCCACCCAATGCAACCTCCGGGTCTTCATAAAATTGTAACTCCTCCTCCGATAGCATACCTTTGCCACGCTTCTTTAGGAATCCCGGAATCCTTTCGCCTACATTTTGCTTGTACATTTCTTCCAGCATATACTTTCTGAACTCAGCAGCACGTTCATCTGTATTCATTTTGAGTTCACCGTTATCTTCTCTAGCCTTATCTATCTTGGCCATCCGGGAATTAAAATCATCCTTAATATCTTTACCGTAGAAATTTAATAGTCCTTCTAAGTCCTTAACCTTACGAGGAAAGAACTCATACAAATAACCAACAGGCATCTCAGCAGTAACAGCTTTAGTTCTTAGGTCATCTAGTAATGGTTGTACTAATAATTTAAAGTCATTGTAAATATTATACTTACGCAATAAAGCATCTCTTTGTCTTACTACTCTTTTACCCTCTTCTGTTTTAATATCGGGAGTTGAATAAAGTAACTGCTTTAATCTAAGTTTATCTTTTTTATTCTTGATTCCACGTACTCTTGTTTGGAAATTGTTTATTTGTTTGAATGCTTGAGTTTGTAAACGTTCGGTTTTAGTAAAATAATTACTTACAACATTTCTAATTTGAGGATGTATTCTAGCAAAAAAAGAACTAGCAATCATTACTACTGACTGTCTATTTCTACGTGCTGTTTCACTTTTCCTTTTCTTTTTCTGCTCCTTTGTAGCATATGGATTATCAGCGAATGCATCAACAGCTTCTACTCCAGATAAAATTGATTCAGCTTGTGCAACAAACTTTTGTTGTGCCGGTTTTTTATTTGGGTCAACTGCTTTAAGTAAACGAATAGTATCAGCAATAATAAATGCAGCATCTCTATTGTCACTAAGTTCCGGCCCTAGTATTTTAGCTACGTATGATTGCACTGAACGAATCAATAATTTAACCTTATCCATTGCCTTACCTTCAAACAATGTACCCTCAGTAGTCTTACCATCCAAGATATGTTGTACAGCAAATCGTGTGTACTCAGCACCGTAATTTAAATCAGTATCTAAGTCCCCGTATACTTCAGTCATCAAGGCCTTTTGTTCCTGTGTTAAATCAGAACCTATTGATGACATTGCCTTTTCAAACGCAGCCTTAGCACTTAGGCTAGGATTACGTTTCATAATTACTTGGTGCATAGCAGCGTGGATAATCTCCTCACGCATTGCTGCATTGCTAAAGTCCTTACCTCTGTTAGCTAGTAACTGAGGATTGTACTGAATAGTTTGTGTCTCGTAGTTATACTGAGCCGGTCTATTAATTGTAGTAGATTCTTCAATCTTTACACCTAGCTTCCCGGCTAACTTCTGTGCAGCAGATACGGCCGAACCTATAACGGAACGCTCTGCATCTGTCTGTGTCTCTTGTTGAGTAGCACCTACTGTACCTGTAGGCATAGAAGTCTCGGCACTTCTTAGTGCTTCATTTCTTCTTTTGTTTATCTGTACTACATCTAAAACATTTGTTGGGTCAGAGAATGCACCTATACCTTTACCCTTAATTACCAATGGATAACTTAAGTGTTCTTCTGTGCCTAACTCCTGTGCTGTAGTAGAACTAGTCTGCTCTTGGTCGAACTGAACTGCACCGATTACATCACCCCTGTCTCTACCTTCAAGTGCCGGGTCACTAAACAAATCAATCATCTTGATTACATCCGGTAAACCTTTACTTACATTCTTTATGGCAGCCAATCTTCCCCCAGATAGTTCTCCCGGAACTTTAATTCTACGACCACCTCTATTTGTAAATTTATCTTGAACCGCAAACATTTTGCCACGTGGTTCAAAGCCAACTAAATCCATAGCTTTTTCAAAAGCAGCTACACTCTTAAATGGTTTAGAGAATAACTCATAACCCTTACCTTCTCTGGGAACTGTAAATGTAATCTTTCCTGTCTTAGCATTCTTACTCTTTAGGTTTACCACTTGTTCTCTAGCTATATTAGCTGCCTCAAGAAATTGTTTAGTAGTAATTCTTTTTGCTTTGATAGCAGCTTTGACTTCAGCTACATATGCTTTGAGGAATGTACCATTTGCTCTAAGGTTTTCCTTCTTATAGAGTGTAATGAATCCAATACCATCTGTTCCTTTTACTTTATCTAAGAACTTAGAAAATATATTCTCTGAAGTAAAAGCCCAGCCCGCAAGTTTATCTAAATTCTTTTGGATGAAAGCATAAGCCGGGCCACCTTGTAACTTAATATTAATACCTTCTCCCGGAAATAATCCAGTGTAGTTACCTACCTTAGTTCTGTCAGAAAAATAAAAGAATCCTTTTTTACCCCTAAAATCTTTTCTAGAAATTTGTGGTGCATTAGGAAGATTTACTGATGCTCCTACCACTGGTGCATCTCCAAGTGATTCACCATCTACGGTTTCACTAGCAACGTCACCGTACTCTAAGTCTACATCATCATCTATTTGTTCTACTATATCTGTAGCACCTACAGCTTCACCTCTAATGAGTGGGTCAATTCCAAATGGTGTATCTTTTAGAAATACAAATCCACTAGCATCAAATAAATTTCTTATGATAGTTTTATCATCATTATCATAATCTTTTATTTCTCTTACTTTATATGAAGCTCTTTGAGATATTTCATCTTGTACTGTGCTTGGATAGTTAGCTCTTGAGTCCCGCTTCTGTTCTTGAATAGCACGGTCATTAGCATCCTTATATTTTTGTTTAGCTTCCTGTGCACTCTTGGCTGTAACATATCTTATTACTGGTTGAAACTCAGCACTAGGTCTACCCTCTGGTACAACAGAACCACGGACAGATGTTTTTACAGTGGTCTTTATTTCATAAAGTTTTTCTCCATCCGGGACTAACTTGGTTACTTTACCAGTTGGCTCAACAACTCTTCCATCTGTTCTATTAGTGGTAGCATCTGCTGTAGTAGCACCTACAAAGAATGTTGGTGTAGCTCTTTCCATTGGTGTACGTACAATAGTATCTCTTACCTCACGTACTATACTTGCATCAGTTCTTGGTATGTACTCACGTCCAAGTATCTCAGATTGTCTACGTTCTATATCACGTATCCTATCAAAGAATTGTTTCTGTTGAGCTGTAGCACCGACCGTTCCTTCTTCTGATAATTGTCTAAGTGCTTCTAGTCCTTCCTCGATGGCTTGAGCATCAAGCTCACCTGTCGGGTCATCTAATGCTCCAAATATTTTACGAGCCTCAGTGTTAGCCTCTTGTCTTAGTTCAGTAATCTTTTGTTTTTGTTGAGATGTAAGTCCCGGAACTGTATCTAAATCAATATCACCAAATACACCTATAGGTATTTCTGCACCAGTTTCTTGTGGGTCAACTGGGTCAGTAACCGGTTGGGTATCTACTTCTTCTTGTACGACTGGGTCAACCTTTGTTTCTGTTGGTTGTACTTCCTCTATAATAATTGATTCCAAATCAACACCGGGTAGTTTACTTGTGCTACCTTCAACAATTTTTTTTGCTTCGGCTTCATCCTTAGCATCAAACTCTCTTACTGTATCTGATACTACATCAGCTTGCCCAATCTCTTTAGTAGTGCGAGTGTACTTTACTCTAAATTTTTTCTTACCACTAACTTCCTCTGAACTTACCGCTTGTGTTTCCGGAGTAGGTATTTTTATTTTACCTACTCTCTCTAATCCCTTTCCTATAGAACCAGTAATTGTGGTAGTACCACCAGCAGAGAAAGAACCTACCAACCCTTGATATAAATTTTCTCTAATATTTTCAACTGAGAATACTTCTCTATTTGAATCCAATCCACTAAATTTTGTAAGTAAATCTAATGAAAATGCTTCAGCTGATTCAGTAATACCTTCAGCTGCCATAGAAGTAGCAATATCTTTTCTTAATGAATTTACTACTTGGGTAAATTCTTGCCTATTAAGTGTACCTTTGTTTGTTAGAAACTGAGACACCTTACCTTTAAGGTTAGTAGGAATAAGTTTACTAAACGCAAACAGATTAAGTGCAGTTCCAATAGTTTGTTGGCCAAGTCTAGTAAAATTAGTCTGCTGCTTTTCTTCATCAGACATTTCAGAAAACTTTTTACCTAAAGTTCTTTCAGCTTCTTCAAGAGCTTCGGTATCCATCATACCGGCTATTTGTGATGCAGCTCCCGGAGCACCAGCAACAAGCGAATACATAATCATAGGCCCATATTGACCTACACCTTGTATTACTTGACCCGGAAATGATTGTTGAAAATCCTTATCGAGTCCAACTGTATTGGACATTGCGTTAGCTTCTATCCTAAGATTCTCTGCAAACTGAAGAGCATCTTCTTTAAATAAATCTCTCTCTGGTTCTTCTATAGGTTTACCAGCTTCTATACCTTCTTCTTCTAGCTGTCTAGCTGACATGGTCGGCATACCCATCATAGGTATTGGAGTGTAAAAAGTAGGAGAAGCCATATCTTTTAACTTTACTCCTGTCTCAACAATACCTGCTCGGCCTTTTAACTCAGCACTTCTGCCTCCTACCTCTAATGCTTTTAGTGCATCACCGATAATCCCTTCTTCTCCTTGTCCTCTATTAAATTGAGAAGCAGCAAAGCCAAGTATACTGTCTTGGCTTGCATCATCTGGATGCTCTATTTTAACAATAGAACCATTAGGATTTCTGACCTTAGTTATAGCCATAACTTATTTAGGGTACAATACTAAATCCCGAAAAATCCGTACCAACATTAGTCTCATTTGTGGTTGTACTTACACCACCAAACTGCTCTGGATACAGTGATTGTAGCAATGGGCCATATGTTTCAAAAAGTGTTACTAATCTAGGGTCAGTCCGTGTATCCTTAACTCCAAATCTTTTCTTGTCTCCGGTTG
>Ga0209348_1000179_pt1 | contig 36966 bp, 36 predicted proteins | sample ETNvirenome_2_30_FD_184065 | JGI IMG/M metagenome (GOLD analysis project Ga0209348, IMG submission 184065) | Marine viral communities from the Pacific Ocean - ETNP_2_30 (SPAdes) (version 2) | ecosystem: Environmental > Aquatic > Marine > Oceanic | place: Pacific Ocean | collected 2013-06-22 | reverse complement strand
GTAGAAGAGACTACAGAGGAAGAAGATGACGCACTAAGTTATTTTCAGAAACTCGCTGAAGAGTAAGCATACTGCATAGTTGAAGTAGTTTGCTAATAAGAAAGGGGTCTTACGACCCCTTTTTTTATGACCCACTAAGTCTGGGGTTAAATGCTTGTTTCAATCCCCTAGTAATAAATTGACCAGTTCCTTTCCTATATTTCATTATGCCTCTCATATCACTCACCATTACATTCAAGAAGTCTTTTTTCAATAGTTTAATTCTTCTTTTAGCATCATTTAAGTTTTCCTCATATTCATAGTTACTTACTGCAAGTATATTGTCATGTGTTACTACATTGCCATTGGCATCTTTAACAGTTCCGACACTATCTATTGTAGATAGAGAATTTAATGTGCCTCCATAATTAATTTCCTGTCTTGTAGTTTGATCTAGATATTGAGAATTAAAATTAGAATCTACTCTCAAACCTTCAGGCACAACTATTCTTTTTTTGGTGTCAATGCTAACCTCAGTTATATAATGATGAACCTTAGCATATTCTTCTTCTGATCCATATTTGGATAAAAGGTATTTCTGAAAATCTTGAGCATTGAGAGGCCATTGATCTCTTATATTTGTAATATTATTGGTAGTAAGAACTACCCAATCATAACGAGGATCTCCATACACGGCTTCTGCTACTTGATCTGGCCTTTCGTCTGAAATGATCATATAATCATCAAAAGCAGTAACTACATTGTAAAAATCATCACGAAGTTTAGCTCTTTTGAAAATATTTTTGACAACAATATACTCATCACTAGAACTTCTATCATTAGTTCTTGAAACATATGCTATTTCTGGAAAGTATGAAAAGTAACTAGCCATATTAGTAACCTACCTCTGCATTTGCTGGATCATGTTGTTTTATGATACTGATGGGGAATAAATCACCTCTATTGCCTCCCTCTGGACTATCTATGAATTTCCTACCCTCTTGAACTTCTGCTGTGTAATCTGTATTGTATATAGGTTCTAATTCATTAAATGATAGAGTCATTACAACAGAAACAGGCATACCCCTGTCATATGCCATCCATTGACCTTCTGGTGTGTAGTTTACAGAAACGTTTGTCAATGCACAAGGTTTGAATTTATTAACTCCCATGATATCTTCTTTACCTCTTGTCAGATATCTTAGTCGGAATATATTAGGCGTACCTAAGAAGAAAGATGGCCCACCAGCCTGACCTACACCAGTGTTCCTTGAATTTTTCTCCATCCCAGTGTCAATCTTTGCAAGTTTTCTAGGAGCAGACCATTGTTTAAATGCACGAATAATCATTCTCACATTAGCAGCTTCTAGTTCATCTCTAGGACTCATTTGCCATTGAAACTCAAATGTTCTTAAAGATACTCCACTGAATAGTAATTCTGTGTTTGCGTTTGCTATGACACCTACACTTCTAGAAAGTATTTGTTCTGCTGGAACGTCATAACCCATATTACTTACCAACTGACTAACCTGATTTGCAAGCATGTCTGCTCTACCCGCCTCTCTCTTCAATCTTTCGATTGCAATAGCATTTCTCCTTGTTGGGCCACCAAATCCGAAGTAGTCGAATGTGAAGAAAGATGTGAGAGCATTCTTTTTAGCATTTTGAACTGCACCCATAGAACCAGTGTTCATTGTTCCTTCATCCCACATCCTTGGGTTTTGATCCATCATATTATTAGGCATGGGGAGTTTAATACCAGCACCTAATTTTCTCTTGAAAGGAGTTTGTCTTGGTATACCAAAGCCAACATTAGTTTCATATACTCTCTTCTTTGTCTTTTCGTCTAGTACCTTCTCTCCAAATTCTTTTCTAAATGCTGGAGCATATGGTGGTTGGTAGGCATAACATTGAATCATCATGTGATCCATATTATCCGCCATGTCTATTGGATATCTAACTATCCTTCTGAACATTACGTCCGCATCATCATCATAGTCCGACAAATTGTGATCTCTACCAAAACCTTTTTGCTTTTTCTCTACTATATTATTATATTGGCCAAAAGGAACTCCTAGATCTACTAAACCTTTATTAGTTTTTGAATTATTATTATTCTCTGTATTTGCATACATATTTGATTGTTCAACACTCGAACTTTCATTTACCAACCCTAAGTTTATGTCCTTTTTTTCTTTGTTTGAACTCTCTATGTCATTAGCAAAACCATCTTGAGTTACCCATTTAGGAATAGCTGTTCCAGTAGCCACGGAATAATTTTCTACTCCATCTTTTATTAATTCATTGATTCTTTTTCTCTCCTCTTCATCTAAGAAAGGGCCATATACTACCTTGTTACCTTGACCAGTTCTGTTAAGTTCAACCTCCATCTTATCTAAATCAAATACACCGTTAGTGTATATTGATTCAGCACCTTGCACAACCTCTCCATTTAAGTCTACAGGTAAAACTTGAACCGTTTGAGTATCAGGATTGTAAAAAACTCTGTAACTGGTTGCAGTCCCCTCATTAATTTTACCCTTGTAGGGTATTTTTTTTATTTCAAGATTCCTAAGCGCATCTATCTTTGGGTTGATTTCATCATAACCACCGTATTTTTCTATGATGTTTTGTTCTTCTGCCACTATTTTCTCCAGTTAAAGGCTCTGTTTTTAGGATATGCTCTGCCCCTTTTATCCACGAATCGTTCTGTGGGAAGTAAAGATATACTTGCCCAATCTTCATCATCAGGGACTTTATATAGGCTACCCATTCCAGAAAATAGGTATTTGTGTATGCTATTTTTGGGTACTACAGACCCGCCACCGCTATTTAGTAAGCTAGTTGCAACAGCGTCACGATAATCTGGATTGACATAGTGTAAATTACACCCCAGAAACCCATCTCCATCAAATCTTAATGCCACTGCTAATGGTTGGACATCCCAAAATGGATATTTTTCTGGATGTTTTACGCTATATGAAAAAAAGAATAGAGATCCTAGTGTGATACCGCCAGTATCTATGGTATCTCTTTCCTCCTCTTGAACACCAGATAAGGCCTCTATAAGAGCATTCACATACCATAAACTTTTATGGTTTGTTACACCAGCCTTTTGTTTAATATCTTCTGCGATCATGTGAGATACCTAAATCGTCTTCGGTCATGATCTTAAATTCATATTTTCTGTCAGCGCAGTATTGTTCCGCTGCTTTCCACTTTGCTTCATTTATAACCCATGTTTGAACAGCATGTGCCCATGCCTTATTTCTTTTCTTTGGGTTTCTTGGTGGAGCTTTACATTGTTTCTTCGGTTTGACTTCAATCACCACAGATCTTTTCTTTCCGTTTGCATCTTGATATTTGATAAAAAAATCAGGAAAGTATCTATGCATTTTTTTATCCAAAGGATTTTTGTATGGTATCCAAAACTCCTCTGACTGCCATTGACTTATATTCTCTGTCAGATCACAATATTCCATGAACTTTTTCTCCCAAAGAGATCGATAAATGATCTGAGTGGGATCGCCTTTATACTTTTTAGTATGTTTTGGTTTAAATTTCCCCTTATAAGCCATAAAAACTCGTATACATAGTATGGTAAGTCATATGTATATTTAGATGGCAGAAATAAACCACATCAAAAATTACTTTAATAAGGTAGGGCCATTAGCCGCTAGTGTGGATCTGGGATCTGTTGATACAAATAATCCTGCTCATTTACAAAATTTCCAAGAGGCACTAGGAGCACCATCCTTATCTAATTATTTTAAAGTGTCTATGGATTTAGCGCCAGCCAATCCTACTACAAGAACACAGTTTCCGATAGATGATGGTGGTAAAACTTTATCACAAATCCAAACAGATTCTGGAAATGAACTTGTGGCAGAAAATTTGAATCAATGGTTACAAAGTTGTGGAATCTTTAGAGATAACGATAAACAGAGAAGATTTGAATTATTAGCAACTGAGGCTACCTTGCCTGGCACCAGTATGTCTGTTGTACAGGAAGTAGGTAGTAGACAAGGTATTAGAGAAAGATTTGCGACACAGAGACAATATACTGATATTTCAATTGGATTTTATGTAACAAGCGATTATACATCTCTTAGACTATTTCAAGAATGGGTTAACTATATGAATCCTCTCTTCACAGGCAATGATGGCCAACCTTTTCCTACAGGATCTCGTGGCGGATATCCTACATCAGGAGCATTAAATGGATTTCATAGATTTAGATATCCTAATCAATATAAGAGAGATATTCAAATTACTAAATTTGAAAGAGATTTTGGTAAATTTGTAAAGGGAGAGGCAACAGATGGTAACAAACCTTATGTTTCTCCATACGAGGACTTTAGTACATTTGACATCAATGATTTTGGTGATAGTCGTCCACTACCCACCATGAAAGACTTTGAAGGCCCCTCTCGTCATGTTATAAGTTACAACTTTATAAACGCATTTCCAATAGCAATACAGGACATTCCTTTGTCATATGGAAACGGTCAAGTATTACAGGTACAGGTTGACTTTTCATATGATAGATACTATGTTGTACAGTCTAATGACCTTCAAGAAATGGCTGAAGAAAGGAAAGTAGATCCAGCCGATAAATCAGCTCTCGGCTGACCCTCTAAATAATAACGAATAATTACTTATTATGCCTTTACCTAAAATTACGACGGCTGAGTATGAATTGAAATTGCCATCAAATGGAAAAACTGTAAAATACAGACCATTTTTGGTTAGAGAAGAAAAAATTCTCATACTTTCGCTTGAATCTCAAGATCAAAAACAAATTTCTAATGCTGTTAAACAAGTTCTCAAAGAATGTGTTTTAACCAAAGGAATAAAGATTGACACTCTACCTAGCTTTGACATAGAATACTTATTCTTAAATATTCGTGGCAAATCTGTGGGTGAAACAATTGAACTCATAGTAACATGTGGTGATGATGGAGTTACAGAAGTTCCTGTAACTGTGAGTATTGATGATATTAAGGTTGTGAAATCTGATGATCATTCTCCAGATATAGAATTAGCTGATGGATACACTGTCAAAATGAAATACCCATCATTGAGCCAGTTTGTAGAAACTAACTTCCAAGATGATGAAAAAAATCCAGTTGAAAAATCATTTAACATTGTAGCACAATCCATTGACATGGTTTATAATGATGAAGAGATGTTCTCAGCATCTGAGTGTACTAAAAAAGAACTTAAAGAATGGGTCGAATCATTGACATCGGAACAGTTTCAAAAAATTGAAAAATTCTTTGATTCTATGCCCAAATTGAAACATACTCTAAAGGTAACAAATCCCAAGACTAATAAAGAAAATACTATAGAACTAGAGGGGCTAACGGATTTTTTCGCTTAAGTATGTCTCATGTTGATCTTGAGACATACTTCCGAATCAATTTTGCTCTCATGCAGTATCATAAATATTCTCTAACAGAAATTGAGAATATGCCTCCTTGGGAAAGAGACATTTATGTTGGACTACTTAAATTACACATTGAAGAAGAAAACCTAAAACAAAAGGCTAGAGAAGCACAAGCAAACAATGGCTAAGATAACATCTGGACTACTAAAAACAGGCAAAATTGCTAAAAAAGGTAATAGTCTTGTTAGAAGAACTAATGCCTTTGTAGGAAGAAAGATTGGTAGAAAAGGAAGGACTATAGCAAAGCAGTTTGGAAATCTCAATAAGACAACAGCAAGAGGAAAGAATAATTTATTAGGTGTTCCTAAACAGTTAGAACTGCCGTTAAATGCGGACACAGCTATCAAAAAGCCATCTATTGCAAGGATAGCTAGGAATGAAGTAAAATCATTCATATCTAATGCAGCAGATAGGATAGAACAAAACGTAGAATCATTTGATCCAAATAAATTCTTAGGAAAAGTATTTGAAGGAGGACTACAAAGGTTAAGTGATTTTGGAAGTATGGTTGAGAGAATGGCCAACTCAGGCCAGATGCAGTTTCTTGGAACCGCACTTGGATTAGCTACCGATTTTGTAGATAAGTTAGCCAGTGGTAAAGGTGGTGGAGGATTTTTGAGAGTAGTGGGTAATATATTGAAGATTGCAGCTGGTATTGGTGTGGCTGCATTGGCAGTGCCATTAGTTGGCGCAGTACTACCTGTCCTCGCCCCAGTTGCTGCGGTTGCTGGTGGACTTGTTCTTGCTGGCAAGGGAATTTATGACTTTGTTACTGGAAAGGGTTTATTTAAAAACAGAAAAGAAAAAGAAAAGAAAAAGAAAGAGGAAGATAAGTTTGCAAAGATAAATGCTCTTCTTGAGAAGAACCTTGATACTATTGCAGCTGCAGCAGCAAAGAAACAAATACTTCAAGAAGAGGAACAGAAGTTAGAAGCATCCAATGTTGATTCACAGGAAAATGTGATGGGTGGTGCAACTCTTTCTGATGCCAAAATATCTGTTACTGATGATGGCAAGTTAGTTATAGAAAGAAAAAGTTCATCATCAACAGACGATAGCAAACGTAAAACAATCATCAGAACAAAAGAAGATTATGAAAACCTTTTAGAAAAAAAGAAGGAGCAATACAAAAAGTATGAAGAGTCTGGTGACAATAAAAGAATGGCGGGAACACAGAGGTATATCGAATATTATGAAAAGGTAATTGCATTAATGGAGGAACAGGGTTTAAAAGCCTTAAGAATTAATGCAAAAGTTAAAGATGGAAAAGATGGAAGGGATGGCGAAAAGGGTGTTAGAGGCCGACTAGGTTTGCCTGGATCTAATTTAGAATCCTCATCTCAAAATATAAACGAGAAATCCCAAGAATTTGCTTTCAATCCGATGATGCAGATTAAGAACGTAGTTAACAGTGTTAAAGATTTCTTAGGATTAGGAAAACCAAAGGAAGAAAAACTTTCAGAAGAAATAAAGGCAGAAGAGAAGAAAGAAGAGTTCAAAGAGTCTGTAGTGGATAATGTTGATAAGAATTTCATGCGTGACACTTCTAAAGAGATATCTACGAATGTGTCTAAGAAGTCAGCTGGTGGAACAGATATCAGTCCTAAATTTATGGACATGGGTGGAGGCAAAACAGGTGACGGTGGTGACATGAGCGGTCAACAGGCACCCACCGTTCCTACAATGTCTAAAACAGGTAATAAAATACCAATACTCTTTGCTATTGATACCAAGAACATACATATACCATACTCAAGGTCTGTGTATAATATCGTGGATGCTAACTGATGGCTAAAGTAACTACTGGTAGAGGTGGACTTGACGTATCCACAATAAAGGTTCGAGATAAACTCACCAAGAATATTGATGGGACTGAGTATAAGGTTGAGAAGTTTACAAGACTTCTTGGTCGAATGATGGATAAGAATAAAGTCCCATCAGATTCTAAGATTGAGAAAGCAAAAAATTTCGTTGATAAGAGAGTTGGAAAAGGTAAAAAGAATCCAAACATGCCAGGATACTTTAGCACTCTTTTTATGTTGCCATTTCTCCTTGGCAGAGGGTCTAAGACTAATGAGGTAGATCCTGAGACAGAACTAAGGCAGAATTATGGTGGTGACGATGAGTTGATGAAAGAAAAATTAGATGAGGAGAAGAAACAAAGAGATGAGGGTAAAAAGGTAATTGATGATCAGGTAAAGGAAGACAATAAAGTTAGTGCAGATAAGAAAGTTGAGGTTGACAAGATAAAAGAACCAGAACAAGATCAACAAGAAACAGATGAAAAGAAGTCAAAGGTAGAGGCGGAGAAAGATAAATTGGATGCTAAAGAATTAGAGGAAGGTGAAAAGACAGAAGACAAAGAGAAAAGAGAGGAGGAGGAAGAGAAAAAAGAAAATAAAAAGAAAAAACCCAAGGCCATGGGAATAGACAGATTGGCGGAGTTGATAGAAAGATTCACTAAATTAGTGGAGTCTGGAACTCCTATGTCTGGTGTTGGTAAAAAAGCATCACAAAAATTGTTTGGTGTTGATGTCAGTAGGGGTGGCATAGTTGGTGCTTTAAGTGCTGGTCTGCTTAATGCATTTTCGCCACCAGCAAAAGCTGCGGATATGTCTCAAACATTTAGTTTGGGTGGAGTTAAAACAGTAACATTAACTGACGATACAAGTAATCTAGAAGCAAGTGCATTTGATGATGAGGATACTGGTGATAACGTAAGTGGAATAAGACCACAAGAAAATATCATGGGGCAAGCAGTGGAGAAACCTTTGGAGTATGATCAGAATCTTCCAATAGAAGAGAGGAAGAAAATTATATATCAGATGGCTGTGAATGCTGGAGCCAAATATCCAGAAGCAGTTGTAGCACAGTTTCAGTTAGAGACTGGCGCTGGTGAGAGTAATATTGGAACAAATAATTTCTTTAATTTAAAAGCAGTAGAGGGTCAAGATTATACTGAGAAAGTAGTTCATGAATATGAGAAAGATGGAAAGAAATATTACGAGAAGTCTAAGTTTATTAATTTTCAAAATGCTCAGGAGGCAGTTGACTATTTGGTAAAAGTATGGTATAAAGATTATAAAGGGTATATTGGTGTAGAAACAAATGCTGAATCTGCTGAAGACGTAGCAAGAAACTTAGAGAAAGAAGGATTCGCAACAGATAAAGACGTAACGGGCAAACCAGTATATGCTGATAAGTTAATTAGAGTATTGACTGAAAATGAGCCACTTATCGAAAAAGTTAAAAAGGGAGGATCGCTGTTGATGTCATCTATGAAAAATTTAATGATGAAAGATGAAATAGAAGATATTGAAGATTACACATCAACTGATAGAGAAGAAGAAAATCCAGTTGTAATTCTCTCGATGAAAGTACCTACAGGCCCTAAAAACTTACCATCACCAGCACCATCAGGAGGCAGCGGTGGTGGTAGTAACCAAGATCCGTCATCAATGGTTGGTAGTCAAGGCGTTAGTGTACACGAGGCCTTTGCTATGCTTACAGTACAAGCTTTAGGAGGTTCATAATGTCAACACTTAACAAAGTAGAATTTACACAATGTATGATAACTCCAAATGATGTTGAATATTATTTGAAGAATAATCCTAATGGTATAGGTGGTGCTGAGTCGGGTGTAGATAAACCTGACCTAGAAGATGAGAAAGATGTTAGTGATAAATTTCCTGATTTAGCCCTATCAAAATCAATAACTGCCATTGATTATTTTGAGGATATTCTCTCCCCAGCAATATCATGTTATGTTCATGTATCTGATACAAATAACTTACTTGCTAAATTACCCATACGAGGATATGAGAGAGTTGATCTTAAGGTATCACTAACGGAGAATCAATCGTTTTCTTTCAATAATGATAACACCCCTCTCTTTGTTCAAAGTGTTGAAAACATACAGAGAACAGAGAGTCAAGAAACTTTTGTCATATGTATGAGCACAGTTGGAAATTTAAGAAATGAAATTACAAGATGTGAGAAAAGATATAAGAAAGCCCCAATAAGTGAACATGTGAGAAGTATACTTAAAGAAAAATTAAAAATAGATGATGGGAGACTCCAAATTGAGTCTTGTGCAACTGAATATGATTTCCAAGGCAATATGAGAAAACCATTCTTTGTGATAACTGGTTTGGCACCAAAGACACAACCAGTTAAGGAAGGAAAGCAGGGAACATCTGGATTTGTCTTTTATGAAGATTATGAAGGGTATAGGTTTAAATCTATTGATAGTTTATTAGCCAAAGCAAACGATGAAGTGCAAAAACTTGGTGATGACGAAGAACAGAGCAAGGTTGAAACATTTACATATACTACTGCTATTGGGAGAGCTGAGGAAGGTGAAGATGAAAATAAAATTTTGGACTACTTTATTGATAAGGCAGTAAATATACAGAAAAATTTAAGAGTTGGACTTTACAGTAACTTGACAATTGCGTTTGATCCTGTAAACTGGGAGATGAAGTCTATACCGTATAAACTCAAAGATAATGTAAATGGTAAAGATGGCCAAACTACTGCTGGGCCTGATGTTCCTATACCCCAAAACGACCTTTTTGCGGATAATCCGTCAAGACGTTTAGTTAGGATCATGGACAGTGGTATGATTGAAAAAGATCTTAAACCAGATGATGATGGCAATGCTAGGGGTTCTGGAAGGGATGAACGAGATATGGCAAAATCATTCTCTAGATATTCATTGCTCTTCCAACAGTCCCTAAATATAACTATAGCATGCAATAACGGCATCAGAGTCGGACAAGTCATACGGGTGATTATTCCTGATGTTGGCCCTTCCGAGTCAGGTGACGGAGGAGCGGATGACAAAGGATCAGACCTCGAAATAAGTGGTATTTACTTAGTTCGAGCCTTGAGACATCATTTTGAATTGGGTGACGGTAGAAACGTTACATCTTTAAATCTCGTAAGAGATTCTTATGGACTAAACTAGGAGAAAATTTATGGAAAGTATAGAAAAACACATAGAGTTAGATCGAAAGATCGCAGAAGATCCTCTAGCAAACCCTGCAGCACGCAGACATGCTAAGGAAGAATTGCATGAACTAGAAGTTTATGCAGAACATCACAAAAAAGAGATCGAGGCAGGAGATCATCATGATCCTAATGCTTTAGAACTATTTTGCGATATGCATCCTGACGAACCAGAATGCTTAGTGTATGACGATTAATGTTAGACAGTTCACTGCTAAAGACCAACTTTGTTGGAAGGGACGGATTTGTCTGGTGGATAGGACAGGTCGCTCCTAAAGAATCTTGGCGAGATGGAGCCGTAGATGACGAAGACGGTTGGGCATTTAGATGTAAAGTAAGAATAATTGGGTATCATACTTTTGAAAAAAAGGATCTCCCAGATGACGATCTGCCTTGGGCTCATGTCTTGTTAGATGCATCGAAAGGAGCTGGCCAAGGTTGTCTTGGTTCCAGTTCTATGATGCTTGGTGGTGAAACTGTTTTTGGATTTTTCTTAGATGGAGAGGAAGGACAACAACCAGTAATTTTTGGTGCCTTAGCTAGGTCTATTAAACCAACTGAACCACATGGCCCTAAAAATAACGATATGTCTGAATTGGGCATATTTACTGCTAGGGATGTTACTGGTGAAACCACTAGAAAAGTAAGTGATACTAACACTAATAATAACCCATCAGGTAATTCAGATAATTCAGTTGGAATAACTAAAGAATTTAATCCAAATGACTTTGAGGGAGTTTTTAGTAGTGGAAGTAACGTAGATCAACATGCTCCTAAAGGACTTGGCCCTCATACGTTTAATAATGCATGTGAGAACGATGCAATCAGCGATATAACTCATGCAATCGGCAGTTTCCTTACAACAGTAAATGGACTAACAGAGTTTGCTGGTGAGTATATTGATACAGCAAGAAACACTTTAGTAGATATTAACAAATTACTTAATAAAGTTACTAGAATAGTAAATGGTGCGATAAAGAAAGTTATAAAATTAATTAGAGACAAGGTTATAAAGTTTTTGGGTAAGAGGTTCCAAGACTTTATTGCATTTCTTACTCCAGAGCCACAGCAAAGTCCCATTGTTAAGGCATTCAAGAGAATAATGGATATAGTTTTCTGTATTTTCGATAAGCTTGGAACTGATCTCTTGGGCATGTTAAAAGGTCTTTTCAAAGATATGATTGGTAAAGCCCTAAACCCAACTGTATGTGCCATCGAACAGACTGTTGGTGCTATCATGGGAGAAGTTAATGATAAAATACAAAGTTTTCTATCTCCAATAATGGGTGGTATAGATTGGTTGACAGGTGCCTTAGGTGGTATTGGTAGTTTATTATCATCAGTGAGTAGTTATGTTGATATGTTATTATCTTTCCTAGCATGTGATTCTTTACAATGTAAGGAATACGAAGATTATCTTCAAGGGGAAGGAGGATTTAAGAAACCACCTAGAAGTTGGCTGAATGTTTTAAATGCGACAGAGAAGATGAATAAGCCAATCAAGGTTACTGACTCAAATAAAGCTGTGTTTGATACTTTCTCAGATGGACAAATTAATAGTATATTAGAAACTGAAACAGGGAAAACATCTGCCGCTGGTCAAGGTGTCACAGTGACCAAAGAACTCAAAACTCAACTGACAGCCTACGTTAAACAACAAGATAAGGATAGGAAAAAGAATTGGAGACTCAATAATATTTTTGTTACACTTAACGAATTAGCTGATGAAGATGATATGAACTATGGCGACAGATTTTCTCTACTCAGTATCTTAGGTAATGATGTGGCTGATTTCTTTGATTGTAATGAAAAAGTCAGAAATCCAAAAAATCAAGATGATTTGGGTAGAGGAGTTCCCGCTGGATTCATATGGGGCGATTGTATACCTCCAAAGGTAGAAGTTCTTGGAGATGGAACAAAGACTGCCGCTCTACTACCCATAGTTTCATCTATAGACGGAAGTATTCTAACTTTGGAAATATTAGAGAAAGGATTTGGATATAGTGTTCCTCCACAGATAACTGTCATTGATAAAACCAGACATGGTGGTGGTGCAATAGCAGAAGCAATCTTAGATGAAAATGGATCTATTGTTGATATCTATATGTTATCTGCTGGTGGAGGATACTGCCCAGCAACTAACGTAGTTCCACCAAAATATCCTGTCACAGAAGGGCCTGGTATTGGAATTACAGGTGGGTATGGCGATGATGGAACTAATTTAGATAGTATTGCTCCATTTATCACTTTTACAACTCCAGCTGATGATGCAGTAGGTGTTCAGACTGCCATCAAATTATCAATTACATTTAATGAACCCATTAGAAAGGGCGAGGGCGAGGTAGTCATAACAGAGTCAATCAATAATACTGTTCATGAGAGAATAAATGTAAATGATAGAAGAATAACTTACTTATCAGATAGAATCATACAGGTTGACCCAGATGTTGATTTAAGACCTAATACCGAATATTTCATATCAATGTCAGAAGGGTCATTCAAAGACTACAACGATAATGCCTTTGCTGGTATAGCAAGAACAGATACTTACAATTTTACTACTAGAGGTATTTCGGGAATCGGTAGTCAGCCAGTTGGTATTGTTACTAATCTAATACCAGTTAAGCCTGGATTGGGATACACGCCTGGTGATTCTGGAAGAGTGGGGCAGTGTACCTTTGATTTCTTGTTAACCCCAGCTGGTTCTATCGTAGGAGTCCAGAATATAAATTGTCAAGATAAACACGCTGTAATCCCTGATGTCATAATAAATACAAAAACTGGTTTAAATGCAGATCTAAAACCAGTTATATCATACAGCCCTGACTTTGTTTCTGATATAGGAGAAAGACCTAGCACTGGTATGCTTGTGGTAAATGTTGTTGATTGTGTCTATAGTTTAGGTAAGAGACAAGTCGGTTGGGTCAATGGTAATCCTTACTATGGTGATTTCCATGTTCACCCACAAACAGGAGTGAAGATGGTTGGTGCTCAACATGTATCTACTCCTCATGCTACAATATATAATACAAAAGAAGAGAGTCTAGGACAGCCTGCACCTGTCACTTATACTCCAGCTGAACAAGCTGCTATAGAACAATCTACATTACCAACTACAAATGTTTCCGACACCACTAGCACAAGTGAAACTAACACAAGTGATACTCCTTCAATGGGTCAAACTCAGCAAACACCTCAACAACCAACTCAACAATCTAACCCTACTCCTCCTACTGACAATACTGATAGCTCTGGGTCTTCTGGATCAAGTGGGGGCGGAGGATCCAGCGGTGGCGGTGGCTATGGAGGAGGATACTGATGACTCATAAGAAAGAACCATTAAAGCCCGCAGATAAGATATTTTTTGAAAACAAGCCTGGATTCAGAGTCACCTCTGGAATCAAATTAGTTGAGGGAGAACTAAAAGAATATATTACCGACTATAGCGTATTTACAGACGAGTATCAAGGCATAGCATGGTATAAACATGGATTACAAAGATTAGTATGTAATGGTTGTTCTTATGAAACTGTTGGTGTTGGAGAAGTACAGAAGAATAATCTACCAGCAAAACTAATTGCAGCTGCTAGTGGACATATAGTTCTAGAAGCTCAAGATGGTGACGTATTGATAAAAGGTAGAAATATAAGATTCCAAGCAGAAGAAGAACTTACACTAAGCTGCACTGGAATTATAAACTTAGATAGTTCTACTCTACATTGCAAATCAACTAACACGAACATTTTAACAAGTCAGGGTCTAACAATGGGTGCTAACTTTGTGAAGAATGAAGGTGGAACATCAGTTGAAACTGGCACAAAGGCCGACTCAAAAAAAGGAGGATTCTTAGGAAGACTCTTGAACTTCGCTACAAACCCTCTGAACTAGAATTATGCCAGCAACCTGTTCGATATCTATGGTTGGCGACAAGACTGTCGTTGGAGCGTTAGACGTATCATTTTTACCAGCCGTTCCAATTATTCCAGGCACATGTGTTTTCAATGGCCCTACTTTTATGGGGTTATGTCAACCAGTTCCTACTGCTGGAGTAATGATTGGCCCACCAATGAATCTTCCTGTGCCAGTTAGTTTAGAGGTAAAAGGAATTGCTAATGTCTTTGGTGTACTTAATGTTATTGCGGTAAGTAACTTCACAGGATTGTGTACAAAGAATGGTCTTACAGTAAGAAACTCAGCGAGTATTACCAATGGTGTTAATAATAAAAACGGACTCAATGTAGGAAACGCTCCATCAACATTCAATGGACTTGTAACTGTACAGGGTAAACTATTAGTTACAGGTGTTATATCATGTGCTAGAATAATTTCTCCTTGGTTATCGGCTGAAATAGCAAAGGCAATGGCATCGCCTGCTAAACCATTTGACATTGAACATCCAACAAAAGGAAAAGGACACAGACTTCGCCATGTGTCTTTAGAAGGCCCAGAAATAGGTGTATATGTAAGGGGAGTTTTAAAAGGCGATAATGTGATAGAGTTGCCATATTATTGGAAAGACCTTGTAGATGAGGATAGTATCACAGTACAACTGACTCCTATTGGAAAACATCAGAATTTATGTTATAGTGTTGCCAAAATGAAAAATAAAACTTCTATATTGGTTAATCCTCACGAGTTTAACACACACTATATTCATTGTAGTTACATAGTTCATGCTACAAGAAAGGATTTAGAACCATTGATTACAGAATATGAGGGAGAAAGTATGGAAGATTATCCAGGCAAAGAATTTGTTGGTGCAAATATGACTATGGGGGAAGATGAATGATTGACCCGAAGGTAATTGCTCAAAGATTAAGGCAAGCTAGGGAGGACACTAAAAAAGAGTCTACTGCTCTTTCTGAACAACTCGCTATACTTGATGCGGTCATTGACGAGTATGATGAAATAATCGTTAAGTTAGATAATAAATTGCCAGGTTATATACAACCTCTCAATACGAGAGTGCAACAAGTAAGTAATGCTTATCATGCCAGAATTTTTCATGGATGTAGAAATGATTTGACATGGGTAGAGGTTGACTCTGGAGTTATGAATTACTTTGGTGGTGGAGAACAGGAAGTAAAAGTATATGAGGTTCAGAAAGATCCCAGTACATTTAGATTCTTAGGATTCTATGGAGCAAAGTTCTATAAGTTTCCCAAAAATAGAGATTATGGATCAAATGTAGTAGAAACCATAGACAAGGCAGATGCTAATGTGGGTAGTTCGGCACTCATTATACTTGATGACGATGCAGAATATTTGGCTGGATTCACCACAGGTGTTGTTTCTGGTATCAAAACTGGGGATTTCATCACAGATGATTTAGATAATCCCCAAGTATTTTTAGCTGGGGCTGGAACTTCCGTTACAGGATTTGGATTAACTAATTATGCCGCATATAACTATCCTCTCAGTGGATTTTGTACAACAACCGATAATAAAATCTATTCAGATCAAAAGATAGGAATATTAACTTCATTCAACATTGGCGATGAGGTCTATGCAGATCAATATAAGAGTGGTGGCGGCATACTTGCAGCTGGAACTACAATTACAGGTTTTGGAACTGCCGTTGGTATTGTAACCATAGCTAATGATGCTGGTATTTCTACAGGTGTAGAAGTTGTTTTAGATTTTATGACTCTGAGCAATCCAGTAACTCAAACTATAGATGCCAATATTGGAACTACTTTTTATGTTGGAATGGTATCCTCATATTACTTTGCAAATTTAAGTGCAGAACCAGCCGCAACTGGAATTGGTAGTCAGTTCATAGTTATTAGATCAGATGTAGATGATATTGTATTTGAATCTTCTAAGAATCCTATAGACCCAGTGGAGATAGGTATAGCTGAGGGTAAAAATATAGGAAGAGGACATAAATTAGAACTCATTAACAATGGAGATCCAAATATTTTATCTCAGTGGAAGGAAGTACAGGAAGAACCAGAGCCAAGAGTGGGTGCTGGTAGAGTAGAATATTATGTAGGTAATTTTCAGTGGCCAACCATTACGACTCGTAATGCAGATGGAGATGTAAACACCACCCATGCAGTTATAGGTCAGAGAGTAATTGTTAGTGCTGGAGCCTCGGTTGGAACTTCTATTGGATACACAGGAACTCCCCCATCAGGAGCCATTCCAGGCGATTGTGGAGACTATGACACTGCCATAGTTACCGCAGAAAATAATTTGGCGGAGGAAATTGCTCGAAATGTGCCTGTAATAAACCACTATATAAATGGAGCAGACGCATTGCGACAACTAAGAAATGATGATGAAACAAACGCATGGGGACTTCTACAAGCATTAGGATATAATACTAATAAGGCTTCAAGACAATTAGGTCAAGCAGAAAGTATAGAAGATTTTAATTGGGAAGACGGACTTCGTTGACATTTGCTCATTATTATAGTAAAATAACATTATGCCACATTACCCTTATTGGTCTGTTTATGACGGACTAGGACAAAAATACTGCGATTGTAGTCACGAAAAATATGCAATTACAACTCTGGAGTTGCATGAAGGTGAGGAGTTCACTTACAAAAGAATAGATGCTCCAAAACCACTACCACCAGTGATAATTGATGTAGACGCACAAAGAGAGGGTGAGTTGCCTGGCCAACTTGGAATAAATCCATCAGTGGAGAGATTACATGATGATATAAGACAACAATTACAAGAGAGTAAACTTGCCGAATTAGATATAGAGGGCGAGTATCAGGACTGGCTTTATTAACTATGGAAAAATTATTATTTGGTATTCCTATCTTTGAGGATGAAGTTGATTTAGAAAAGATAATATTACCAGAAGTAGCATTAGAAAAAACATGGGATTCTGGTACGCCTACAACTTTTGGTACACAGACAGTAGAGGGTATTCCAAAAGAAACATGGAAATATCTTTCTCAGGTTGTTGAGAATAATTTATATCCAGCACAATTAATGGGTGCTAATCCTAGATTTGGCCATATATGGAAGAATGTATATGGTAAACATGATTATCAGGATGTTCACATACATCCTAATTGTCAATGGAGCTTTGTGATATATGTAGATACATATTCAAAGACTTCATTTTTGAATCCCTCCATGAGGGATATTCAAAATCAGGTGGGTAATCAAGTGGTAAAATTTCCACTAGATTATAAACCCAAACTAGGGCCTGGGAGTATAATTATATTCCCATCATTCCTCATGCACATGGTAAACACTGGCGAAGGAGGAACCACAATATCAGGTAACATTTACATGGAATATTCCTAATGGCAAAAGAAAACAGAATGTCAAGAGAAGAATATCTAGCTGAGTGTGAGAAGGTTCAAGATACCGCTTACGCTGAGAAAGGTAATCCTACAACCTTTGGTAATGAGTTACTACTTCAAAACATAGATGCTTTTGGAGTAGAGATTGCAAACTTAAGTACCAAAGTGAGAGCCCTTGAGAGGTCTGCCAGTGACGCAGAACTCAGAATCATTGGACTCGAACACGAGATTGAACTATTATCACAGGAGGTTGAAAATGGTAAAACGCACACACACGATTGAGAAAAAAAATCCCCAACATAATCAGATATGGGAATGGGAGGAGACTCCAGAACTAGCAGCATATATTGCTAAACAGACAGGAACAAAAGTTTTAAACGAGAAACCAACTGTCAAGTCCTGATGGACGACTTTAAAAAAGCCATGTAGGTGGTGCCACCGATATTTTGGACAGGGGTTCGACTCCCCTCACCTCCATACGAGGGGGTGCAATGGTTTCGACAGGGTACAAGGAGCATGACTGAAAACCTGCTCGGAGAGCAAACCACAGATGCAAAATCATCTGACACTGCTGCGAACAACATCGTAGCGTTCTCTCGTATTCTTACGAGAGAATTTGCCCGCACTAGCGAACTCGCTACTGCCTAAGGGGCAATCGGGGATAGGTTACTCCTTGTTAACCAAGTGACCATAGGGGGCTCTGCCCCCTTTCATATATAAAATAAAACTTTATGCGTTTACAATTTTGGTATTCTAAAGGTGTAAAGCAGTGGCATTGGACACTCCACACCAGACATTACGCTCCGAAAGGACAAGACTACTATCATACCTCTGGATCAGGAACTGATGTAAGAGAGGTGATGGACAAAGTTGCCTCAGAAGTTGAACATTTAGTTGAAGAAAGAAATAAAAATGTTTGAAGTTAATCCAGACCTAGAAATAACTGCTATCACGGATATTGGCCCAGAAGATAGAAGTGCCATAGTAATAGATAACTTTTATGCAAATCCAGATGAAGTTAGAAATCTTGCATTGAAGTTACCAAGAGAAAAAAATATACCATTTAATAATCATCCAAATGGTATAGAAAGAGCGGCATATGAAACAGGTGAGGTAAGAAAAAACTTAGAACATATACTGAAACAGATATGTCATGATGATGGCCACTGGGGCAGGCCATGTCATAAACAAACTCTTCACGAAAATATGGAGTATATGTGGTTTCTTGTTGAGTTTTTGAATGAACAGACAATGATAGATGAACCAGATCGACTCATACCTTTTCAACTATGGTATGAACACAACCCATCGCCCTTTCAATTTAAGGTAGAGATATACTTGAACAAAACAGAAGAATGTTTTGGTGGCACAAACATATGGAACTTTGCTGGAAAGACTTCTATAGTTGAGGACATGAAGGCGATGTATGCCTCTAAAAAACATTTTGATATCATAAAGGATGTCTATGAATCTGCATTTACTTGGCATAGAGAGTTTACCTTTGGTATGAAATATAATAGAGCAGTGATCATTCCTGCCGATTTATTACAAGCTCCTATTATGAATACTGGTAAATTTACTGACATAGATCGCATAACACAGGCCATATTCATATAGATAGTTATTTGCCCTGTCTAAATAGGTTAGAAGAAATTTATAGTAAGAAGGTAAAATGCCTCTATCAAGATTAGAAAACTTTCTGAAGAACGCTGAGGGTAATATACTCTATGTAAACCCAAGTGACTTTGATGCTACTGATAGCATAGAAAACAGAGGTAATTCTCAGACAAGACCCTTCAAAACTATTCAGAGGGCATTGATTGAGGCTGCAAGGTTCTCATATCAAACTGGTAAGAACAATGATAAGATAGACAAGACAACTATCTTGGCATATCCTGGCGTACACTACATTGACAACAGGCCAGGATTTACGGTAACAAGTGATAGTGGAAATGCAGTATATAAAGAAAGAAAGAACTCTGGATACCAGACTACAAGTTTAACTCAGTTCACAACTGAAACTAACTTTGATGTATTAGACCCTAACAACGAATTATACAAGTATAATAGTACCGAAGGTGGTGCTATCATGCCTCGTGGTACATCCATTATTGGTTTGGATCTTCGTAAAACCAAACTAAGGCCACTTTTTGTTCCTGATCCACAGGACGATAATATGGAGTATGCTGGACTTCTTAGAGTTACAGGTACTTGTTACTTCACTGCTTTCACCATATTTGATGCAGACATCACCAAGACTGCATACTATGACTACGACAGTAATACAAAGACTCCTTCATATTCTCACCACAAATTAGCCACATTCACCTATGCTGATGGTATCAACAATGTTTTGATTGATGGTACAGACAGTGGATTGACTGATCTTGATATGTTCTACTTCAAGATTGCAAGGGCATATGGTGATGCTTCTGGTCGCCCAGTAGGTGATTACCCAACATTTGATGACTTTGAACCAAGTGTAGATGAGTTTAGAATCGTTGGAGACTTACAAGCAGACCCAGTTGGTGTTACATCTATCAAGGCTGGTGATGGTAACACTCCGACTGCAACTATCACAGTCAATACTAATAAGGCACATGGACTATTCAAGGATACTCCTGTCTTAATTGCTGGTATTACAACTGCAATTACATCTTACAACGGCTCATTCCTTGTAGGAGATATTCTAAGTCCTACTCAATTTACATTCCAGACTCCGAATATTCCTAGTAATGCTTTACCTACCGCACAGGAAATACAGAACTCTAGTGTTATTGTAGAGTCAGACACAGTTGGTTCTGCTTCTCCATATATCTTCAACGTATCACTCCGCTCAGTGTTTGGTATGAATGGATTGGATTGTGATGGAGATAAAGCGACTGGTTTCAAATCTATGGTTTGCGCCCAGTACACTGGTATTTCAATTCAGAAAGATGATAACTCATTCATTCTATATAATCCCACCACTGCAATATTCAATGATACGACAACAGTAGCAGAGTCAGAGAAACCACTACACTCTAACTCAAGGGCGATATACAAACCGAATTATGAAACCTCACACATGAGGACTAGGAATAATTCTGTTATCCAGTTGGTGTCTGTTTTCGCTATTGCATATGCTAGACACTTCCATGCAGAACGAGGCGGTGACGCATCTATTACCAACTCTAACTCTAACTTTGGACAGACTGCTCTTGAGGCAAGAGGATTCCGTCCAGAGTCATTTGATAGAGATGACACTGGTTATATTACACATATTATACCACCAAGAGAGATAGTAAGAGAGGACTCTACAGTATCATGGCTAACTATTGATACTAGAAAGACTATTGGTGTTGGTGTTACTGATAGATTATATCTCTTTGGATATGATAATGAGGAGATTGTTCCACCACATGAGATTGACTCATTTAAGATTGGTGCAAGAAAAGATGATAGATTATTCTTAAGTCTAGTTAATACCCTATCAGGGCAGGCTGTACAGGAGACTTATGAATCTCCCTTGCTTATGCAAGTTTCCAGTGGTATTGGAACTTCATCTAAAAAAGAATATGAGGTTATCAGAAATGCTGGTGTAAACGCCATTATCTCTAACGTAATACAATTTAAGACTAATCATCAGTTAGTTAATGGAGAGAAGGTAAGAGTATTCAGTAATACTGGTGAGACTCCAAGTGGAATCATCAACGATAAGGTTTACTTTGCTATTGCTGGTGGTACACTTGCTGCAGATAGAATACAGTTGGCATCTACATTCAACGATGCTGCTACTCGTAGACCGATCACTGGTATATCAAATGGTGGCGGTAAACTAACTGTTGTATCTACAGTATCAGATAAGACGCCTGGCGATCCTGGCCACCCAATGCAATATGATGAAACTACCTATACTATCAATAGTGTACCTAACACAGTTGGTGGTTGGTATATCTTAGGACACCCAAGCGCAACATTCAATGGCATATTCCCTGCCCTTAATACTATTGGTGTGGGTGTTATTGGAGAGGAGACAGGAACTACATTTATTAAACGTAGAGTTGATAACAGAGGTTTACTTGACAGAGTTTATAGAGCAAGATACGTTATACCAAAAGAACATATCAATGCTCGTGCTCCAAAGCCTGGCTTTATCTTACAAGAATCCAAAACAGTTGGTGTAAGTAGTGCATCATTCTTAAGTGCAGACTTGAGTAACCCAACTCAACTTAAGAACGTCAAGATTATTAAGACTGCTTCATATAGTTCTAACACCATTACATTTACTACTGAAGAGCCACATAGATTGCAGAGTGGAGACACAGTAACAGTTAGAAATATACAGAGTGCAAACAATACTGTATCTAATCCTAAACTAGGATACAACGGTGAACATCCAATAGCTCAAGTAACTGGCACAAAACAGTTCACTGTTACTGGTATTTCTACAGATCCAGGCGTATTCCTCAACCAAGTAAACCAGAGAACCACACAACAACAGGTAGAAAATCTTCCAACAGTTCAGAGATCAAAGGCTCAGGACAGTTTTGCTGTTTATAGAGTTCAAGAGAACAAACCTCATGTGCCTGGCACATCTGGACAAGATGGTGTTTACAATGTAATCCTTACTTGTGCTTCAATACCATTAGATAAGGATCTTGGTTTTGGTGTATCAATGAAGTCCTTCTCACAGGACGTAAGAAATCTATATCCACAACAAGATAGAGATAACTATGATTCTGATCCAGAACCCTCTATCACTCATGCCAGTGCGTCAATCATTGGTGATGTTATAACAAGTGATAAGAAGAGATCAATCACCAAAGAGTCTCTTGGTTACTTTATGCAGGGGCAACAAGTAGGTTTCGCTGCTACTGGTGCTGTTATTACTGGTACAGGTAATACCACTGTCACTCTATTCACTGATGTTGAACATAACTTCAACTCAGTCAAGTCAGTCTCACTTACTAACCCTGGCGCTGGATATAATAACGGATCAGGGATTGCAACAGTCATATATGCTGCAGATTTAGAAAACTCTGCTCTAATTGGACAGAACGCTGCTGCTAAAGTTACAGTATCTTCTGCTGGTACTATTACTGGGGTTGATTTAATTGATGGTGGTTGTGGTTATGGCATAGGTAACACTATGACAATATCAGCTTTCCCTGCTGGTTCTCCTACTGTATCAGGTGTGGTTGAGGTTACTGGTATCTTCAATAACCTTGGCGATGGATTAAACTTAACTGGTTTTGAAGATCCAAAACTAAATGGCACATTCAAGATTGTAGATATTCCTACATCTAAGTCAGTCTCAGTTGAAATAGGAACTGCTAGAAATCTTGAACCATACTTCAAAGAGAGAGATGATAGAAGAGTTCCAACATATCACTTGGCGAACATTGGTGTTGGTATAACTTACATTGATGTCACTGGAGAGACTGGACTTACAACTATTAGAGTTGATTCCAACCACTCACTTGTGCCTGGAAATGCCTTTGTTATTCATGGAACTAAGAACGCACTCTTTGATGATAGAAAACTTGTAGTTGATGGTGTAGAAGATGATATTCCACTTAGAAGTATTACTTGTAATGTAGGTATCATTACTTCTGGCATATCTACAGATTATGTCACTCAAGATACTAGACTGTTTGGTACTGGTATATCTGCTAATGGCAAGTCATTGAGTGCTGGTGAGAATAATTTGGCTGGTAGAGGTTCATACTTCTATACTGGTATATCCACAACTCTTAGTGCTCCACTCACATCTACTGATACAACTATCACATTGTCATCAACTGATGGATTTAGAAGAGGAGATTACTGTATTATCAATGGAGAGGTCGTAAGATTTACCAACGATAACATTAACAATATACTTCGTGGACAGTTTGGTACAAGATCATCATCTGCCATAGTAGGAACTACTATCAAGAAGGTTAAGATTCTTGCCATGGAACTTCGTAGACCTTCGATCCTTCGTGCATCTGGTCATACGTTTGAGTATCTTGGTTATGGATCAGGAAACTACTCCACTTCATTACCACAGAAACAGGACAGAGTTCTATCAGACGTAGAATCACTGACTGCTCAGAAGAAAGAACTAGATGGTGGTACAGTTGTTTATACTGGTATGAACGACTCTGGAGACTTCTTCACAGGATATAAGAAACTATCATCTATCACAGGTGAGGAAGAAGTTCTTGAGGCACCAGTGTTCACCTATCTTGGTGATGATGCTGAGGCAGAGACAATCAAGAGAGCGGCTGGTGTATTTGATGAAGTATTGGTTAGAGAGTCACTCACAGTTGAGGGTGGAGACAATAACAATAGAACATCACAGTTCTATGGGCCAGTCAACTTCACCGAGAAGATCACCAATACATCAGATGATGGTATAGAGACTGTAAACCTCAACATTAGAGGAGACGCCCCACAGGGTAAACTTATCACTGTTGGTATATCAACTCCTACAAGTGCTGCCAGATCAGGTGATTTATCATTTGCTGGTGTGCCTGCGGCTGGTGGTTATGTTGGTCATATATTTGCAGAGGGTGAATGGAGGCGCTTTGGTGCTGTATCACAGGAAACAAATAGATCATTTGTTAAGTTTGATCAGATTGGTGTTGGTCAGTCTGGCGTTGGTGTATTTAACTTCAGAGATTCACTTGAGGTCAATGGTGTTGCCAAGATCAAAGACTTGTTTGTGTCTGGTATGGTTACATTTGCTGCCAACCAGTCATTTGCTGGTGTATCATATGACACTCTAGTAATTAAGAAGAACGCAAACTTCTGGGGATACAATACTACAGGTGGTATTTCTTACGAGGGAATCCCTTGGGAAGATCATGGTTACTACACACAGGTACATGAGGCTGGTACTTCCAGACTTTATAACATGGAAGTTGTTGGTACATATACTACCTTCAAACCTTCATCTGCTATACACTTTGAGGGGCCATGGAAATCAACATTTGCTGGTGTAAGTACATTTGCTGGTACACTTAAGGTTGGAAACCTTGAGAGTACAGGTGGTACATTTAATGGTACATTTGTTAATGCTGATAATGCCTCGATAGGTGTCGTTGAAGCAGTTACACAATTATATGCAAGTGCTGGTATAGTTACAGACCTCATAGTTACTGATGCAGCCATCTCTAAAAACTATTCTGATGTTGGTATTACGACTCTATCCCATGTGGGAACTGAATATGTAAATCAAGCAAACATCTTCACTGGAATTGTAACGAACTTAACTGTAAGTAACAGTGCGACCATTGCTAACGAGACAGTTACAAATGCAACAATCACTAACCTAACAGTTCCCTCTGCTGGTGGTGGTAATGCTGATATTGAACTTGCAAATATTGCCGATCTGACTTGTACAGACATCACATTCACTGATGACTTAATCGGGCCAGATGCTTACTTCTCTAATGATGTTGATTCTGATGGATTGACTACAAGATATATTGGTAGTAAGTACCCTGCAACGCCAGGTAGTGAGGCACAACAATTAACTATATTTGCTAACGCTGGTATCTATACTTGTATCGTTGGTTTTGCTGCAACCATAGAGAGAATCAATATGGTGCCTGGTGGTGATGGACTTTGTGCTCCCAAACTCACCGCTGACGTTGGTATCATCACTGCCTTGAACGCTGGTGCTACTGGTAGTATGAGTATTGATGCTGGTTCTGCTGGACAAATCAAGTCATTCCAGTTTGAGTCGATAGCAACTAACGTACCTCCTATCAAGACATCATCACAAGTCAAGTGTGTAAACTTGAACGCTGACTTACTTGATGGTTTGACAACCTACGATAGTAACTGGACTGCTGCTAATGGAGCATCTATTGTCGCAAGAGATCCTCAAGGTGCAACAAAAGTCAAGGATATTACTGCAACTGGTATATTCCAAGGCGGATCAGGTGCTTTCCCTGTATCAATCACTGGTAACAATGCTACTATTGGTGGTACTAACGAAATCGCCAACCTAACTGTCACAGGTTCATTTACTGCTGACACTGGAACAGAATTTAATGGTAACTCACTTACCGCCACAACTGCAACAAATGTAGTTGGTGGTGCAAATAGAGTGATCTACAATAGTGCATCTAATACCACAACAACCAGTGGAAACTTAGTGTTCAATGGCACTAAGATGACTGTTAATGATTTAGAGGTCACAGGTACATTTGATGCGAATATTGCTGCTCTAGTTCCCACACTAGCGACTAACGTTGCTGGTGCTTCTGGTAGAATTATATACAACAGTGCTACAGATACAACTGCAACATCAAACAACTTACAATTTGATGGTACTAATCTAACAGTCGGTGGAGACATCACTGCCTTCGCATCTGACATGAGATTAAAGAAAAACATTGAACAGATTGAAGGTGCTGTTGCTAAGGTATGCAAACTTAGTGGATTTACATACGAGTTTAATGAGGTAGGTAGAGAACTTCAACTACCAAAAGGTAGACACCTTGGCTTATCTGCACAAGAGGTAGATGAAGTATTCCCAGACGCAGTTTCTAAACGAGCAAATGATAACTACTTAACTGTCAAGTATGAGAAGTTAGTACCTGTATTGATAGAGGCCATCAAGGAACTCAAGGCAGAGATTGACGATCTAAAGGCTCAATAAATATTTAAAAAGTTCATTATGAATTTGAATGTAATTGATGAGGAGACTCTACAAGTCTCTGATGATGTTCATTATGAAGTTACTATGTTGGACACACATCATGTGATCGTGGTGGACAACGTATTGAAGAATCCACAATCATTCTTAGAGAATATTGTGGAGAAGTTGCCCTTGAGAATTAATGACAGCCACCCAGACATAGTATTTCCTGGCCCTGTAGGTAAATTTCCTATTCAACTAAAAGAATTGGATTACTTAACAGGGTTTTTGATTAAAAAACTAACAGATTTTAAAAAAATTGATCCGAGGGCAATAGAGTCATATTATCAACTAAACTCACTACACAGTGATGTACAAGTAAAGAGAGCATCAATCCAACCACACATTGATTCAGCAATATATGCCACAGTATTATATTTGAATCCAGAGGAGGACATGAAGGGCGGAACTTCATTCTTTCATCATAGTTCCTGTGGATTGACAAACATGGAGCACGTTTCTCAACAATACAAAAGAACAGAGGAATATTGGAATTTGAAGGAGTGGACATACGATTTCAAGAAAAAGTCAACTGAACTGATTGACTGTGATTCTATGTTGATGGAAGATGTATTTGAGGAAGTGCATTTTGTTCCTATGAAGTTCAATAGGTTGATTATTTTCCCTTCCTACATATGGCATAGTGCCATTATAAAGAAAGGCTGGTATAAGGATAGACCAAGAGTTTCTTTATCTGGTTTTGTATCGCCCAATTCACTAGGAGTAGAATGACTGAATGGAATTACTGGACTATATCCTTCATTTTGGGAATGTTCTTTCTCGACTCGATCATAGCCGACTACTCGAAATATGTAAAGGAATAGAGTTTCCAGACTATAAGGCTGGATATGATAATGATGAGTCACATTACTATGATATGAATGGTTATCGTAGTCAGATATTATTGTCTAGTCCAAATGAAGAGATAGAGTGTGATTCTCTATTGATGAAAGATAGTTCTGTTGTAACTGGTGAGCTTTATGATTTAGTTCATAAAGCAATGATGAGAGTCATGCCAAAAATATATAAAGGTTATGCGGAGATCAATCCACCAAACCCGCCTGTCTTTAATAAATACTCAGGATATTGGTTATGTAAATATCCTGATACTGGCTACTTGTCTATGCACACAGACTCGGACGCTGATGCTGGATCTGTGACTGTATCATATAATATCAATGAGGATTATGAGGGTGGTGAAGTAGTTTTCTGGAACAAACACACAGTAGAAAAACATGAGAATAGTATTCATGTTTTCCCCAGTAACTTTTTATATCCACATGAGATAAAGCCTGTAACCAAAGGCACAAGGTATTCTGTTATTGTCTGGTTTTCGTATCAAAAAGGAGAGCAATGGTTGATTTAGAAAATCTAATAAAGGTTTCAAACTCTGGGCAATTTCCTAATTTGCTCACAACTTCTGATGTAGATAATATAAAAGAGATAGGTGAAACTCATAATTTATTACCCTCAAGAATAGGTATATGGAAAACTGATCCAACAGAACCAACTAAGTATGGTTTTGAATCTACAGTGCCTGGCGGTGTAGAACAATATCAATTACCAAGTGGTAGGATAATAGACAACAGACTTTTCAAATATCTGATACATGAGAAGGGCGTGTATTATGAGGCTGGCAAACCTGATACACCAATAACTGAATATATGTTTGTAGAACCAGTGCCTTTATTCTCCGCCACTATTGAATCATTATGTCAACTCGCTCAAGATGTGAGTGGTAATTCTGATACCTCTAAGTTGAGAGAGTTATTAAATCTTTTAGAGGAAGTGCAGAGTGATATAACAGACTATGAGTTGAATACAATCATAATCAGTGAACCAAACAAATCTTTAAAGGTTGGTTTGATAAAGGTATCTAATGCTTTAGTCCCTACTGATGTGTTTAAATTTTTGGGGACAAGATCAAACACAAAATTATATCAGGCACTTCAATCTGCATCTGACTTAACATCTGAAATTTTACTAGATCAGTATAATAATGTAGAAATATTTGTAGAGTTTAATTCAGCAGGACTTGTAAAGGAATTAGGGTGGGCATTGGCTCCTAGATTCTTGAAGAATGATAACCCATATGATGATGACATTTTAGGTAAAGAACAACTACACACAGACACAGTATCTAAGATCAAAGATGGAATGTGGATGCCAGAACTATGGAAAGATGAAATATCTGCATGGGAAAACCACAGCCATGACGCAGTGTGTGGCTTGAATATACTTACAGCGACTGCCGAGGGATTTAAGACAGAAATATTATACGGATATTAAGTTAGAGTTACGTTACCTGTATTGGTGGTAGCTACCTTAACGCCTGCTGCGCCTCCACTATTGCCTCCAACGCCTACATCTCCAGTTCTACTTCCGTCACAACCAACACCGCAACTACCATACTGACCAGACCCAGTTCCGCCTTGACCGCCTTGGTTTCCGTCGCCACCTTTAGTTTCAATATTTCCACCAGCGCCACCAGTACCACCTTGGCCACCAGCTCCTGCTCTACTACCTCCACCAGAGCCAGGAGAACCAACCTGACCTCCAGCTAGTCCAGCTTGATGAGTGTCTACCCAATAGTTGTTACCGAAGTCATAATAATATCCATCTCCTCTGCCTCCAGTTCCACCGCCACCGCCAGTGCCACCACAACCTCCGTTGTTGTTACAGTATTGATTAGTATTCCAACAGAAGCCTGGATTACATCTACGACCTCCACTGTGGCCACCAGAACCGCCTTGGCCACCTTGACCGCCGCCTCCGCCGCCACCGCCTCCGCCGCCAACACGCCCGTTATGGTGTGATGTTGGCATTTTTATTGGAGAAGAGACAACCATAGCAGTTCCGCCACCTTGACCATTGTTACCGCCTGCGCCACCTAAACCTGGCCACCCTCTCACAGTTTGACCACCAGACAATACATTCATAGTGATTTCTCCTTGACCACCAGAGTTTATTCTGACTGCTGGATTATTATTGTCTGCTGGCCCCACATTACCAGTTATATTAAGAGTTTTCTTGATTGGTGAAGTCCAAGCCGCATCCCCGAAAATCTCCCACCTTGCCTGTAAGTGCATCCAATTTCCATTTGCATTGGCAGTGATTCCGTTGGCACAATTTCTAAAATCACTGAATGATATTTCTCCAGCGATGGGCACACCTTGATTTTGGGTAATGTCTGCTATGTTTTCTCCCCTGTGATATTTGTCTATGTTATTATCATTTGCATTTCCGAAGAAATCTTTAATTGCAGTAAAGGTTATAGACCCAGAACCGAGAACTGTACTATATGATGTAGATAAATTTCCTCCACCTATTGCTATTGATGTAAAGTCGCCCAAAGAGTTGTTAGAGACATCTGAATAGGTCTTAGCGGAAGATGCGTCATAACTCATGTCATACATCTTATCGCCGTCTAGAGGGTCTATGGCTACTATCTTATCCTTTGATGCTCCGTAGTGATTGGCCACACCTGACATATATTTTACACAATCTCTCAAATCTTTATTGTTTTGGTAGGTAGTTCCGTTTAGTCTTATAATTGCGTTAACATATATCACACCCTCAGAGAATGCCAAGTCAGACATTCCGAGATACTTGTTTAACTCTACTTCGTCCTCTATCCTTTCCTCAGATCCTACTATATGGATTCTTCTAGTTCCCTCAGTTGTTCGTAGTGGATTATAATTATGGTCATAATACCAAACATAACACTTAAAATCCCCTATGGTAGCAAGAGTTTTGTAAATCTTCTCATGCCAACACGCATCTTGATTTTTGGGGGCAAGTTCCGATACTTGTAATTCTGGATTAGAGGCTATCTCATAATCAATCTTCTCTTGTTCAGAACTATGGTTAGTTATCTTCATTAGAGCGTACTATTTGACAATATTATTTATTGTGATAGAATATATAGTGGAGAGCAATTACAAAATTATGACTCACAAAGAAGAATTGACAGAAAGAGCTACTCAACTACAAAGTGAAATACTTGAAATACAAAAGAATTTTGAACTCAAAAAAGAAGAGTTCTTAAAAGTTCAAGGTGCTCTGGAAATGCTACAGATTCTTGACAATGAGAAAGCAAGTAAAGAAACTTGATGAGTTAATCATCAAAAAGTCAAATCCCAGACTATTCAAACAAATGTATGAAACAAAGACAGTGCATTGTTGCCCGAAATGTGGTAATATATTTGTAGACAGTTGAGAAACTGGCACATAGCTGGTTGCAACTAAAAATAAAACCAAATATCATTAATACATAACACCTATACTACTTAAATGACATCAGATCTAAAAATTTTTAAAAGACAAGAGAGCATACATTTTTCTGTTGCTATAGAAACTCTGAAAGAAAAATTACTACCTTACATGAAGGCAGACGTTGTATTTCAGGCAGGACGTTTCAAAAGATGGACACCCGAACTACAGAGTGAGTACATTGGGTCAATCATCAAAGGGGAAGCACCTTCCGACATTGTTGTGAGTGACAATCAAGCATGTATGCTATACTGGGAAGATCTTTCCAAAAGTGATTGGGAATACTACAAAGCGTGGTTGTTGGGCGAAAATGATGGCCAACGCATCAAATTCTTAATCGTTGATGGACATAACAGAAAAGTAACTATCGAGGAATTTCTTTCTGGTAAAGTTATTATTCCTAGTGGATACTATGACGTTACTTACGTTACCAAAAATGCTGAAGGTTATGATGAAGAAATGACATTCAGAGGCAAAATTGACTCAAGCAACAACACCTATCTAACGATGCCTGAGCCACTCAGAAAAATATTTCTTAAACTGCCTGTTACTATCACATCATACACTAATTCATCAAGAGACGAATTATCTGATCTATTCATACAGATCAACTCAGGTAAAGTATTAAATGAGGCAGAACGTAGAAATGCAAAAACATCTAACATTGCTGCTACCGCTCGTAATGCTGCAACTGAACATGGGGAACTACTAACTAATGATAAATTCAGAAAGTGGATTAAGGAAGATCAAGTAAACAGAAGAGCTGTTGATGCCTACTTTGCGAGAATGTTATATATGTTCTTTGCTGGAGACATCAAGGCAAATCCAGATGACAAAAACTTATGGGATATGTATGCTGTAGATTCGCCTCAAGATAAAAACTACAAGAAAGGTAAGGCAGCACTAGATAAATTCATCAAGGATATTCTCTCTAACCAAATGTTACATGGAATACCACATAAGAATGCTCTGATGGATTTGTGGTTGATCTACCTTGATGAAACTAACAACAATCGTGAGTTTATCCCCGAAAAGATAGTCGATATGTTGAAGGATTACATTGTGGTAATCAGTGATTTGGCAAAAGACCCTACCTTATACGACTCTTTGCCTGGATTTTCAAATTGGAAAGACCCTAAATCATTCATAACCATTATTGGTGGGTTACAACCACAGAATAATGTGATTAGAAACCAACTTATCACAGAGAAGTTTGATGTACAAAAGTACACTAGACCAAAGAGAAGAAGAACAGTTAGTAATTGGGAGAAGTTAGAAGTTGCTGTTGAAAGTGATTTCAAAACACCAGAAGGATTAGATATTGATATATCTAAATTACAAACTGATGAATACCATAAGGGACATATTGAACCATATGCACATGGCGGAGAGACAACTGTGGAAAACACTGTTATCCAAACAGCGAAGGACAACAAGAAACTAGGAGCAAAACCAGTAGAGGTTAAGTGAGTATAGAAGTTTACGATAACTTCTTGCCAGAGGAGGTATTTACGCCCATCAAAGAATATATCTTTGGTGGGCAAATGCCATGGTATTATATGCCTAACTCAGTAAATGATGATGATAAATGCCCACAATTTTCACACGCATTATATGTGGATTGCGAACCAATATCTGATGTATATAATATAATTAAACCAATATTTGCTACACTTAATCCAATAGGAATACACAGGGTTAAGTTTAATGCAACACCAAGAACTGCAACAATTAAAGAGAAACCATTACACTATGATGTAACAGGGCCAGCTGATACTGATGGCAACTATAATGATATTCCAAACTTTCACATATGCGTCTTGTATATGAATGACAACAACGGATATACATATTTTGAGGACGGGCAAAAGGTAGAATCAAAAGAAAATAGAGCAGTTCTATTTCCTAGTAATTTGCCCCACGCTGGTACATCATGTACTGATACTGACTTGAGAGTGGTTCTCAACATAGACTATTGTAAGTGGAATTAAATGGATTTATTTCCTGTATTATTAGAAGAATATGATCTCACAGGGGCGCCTGGCGTTGAAGAGTTCAGAGATCATATACTGAAGGGTATAGAAGATAATATGCACAGAGGACACTCTCTGGCGGTAAATGGTGTGAGTTCTCATGGTGGTTTCGACCCACTGGGCGCCCCTGCATCACAAGATATTCTCAAGGCATTTCAAGAGTGTTTAAATCATTATGTGGACAAGATGGGCAACTGGCCATGTGTGATTAGTGGTGGTTGGTATAATGTTTTACCCAAAGGTGGATTTACAGAGAGACACAGACATGAATCAAGTGTGGTAAGTGGTGCATATTATATAAAATTGCCACAGGGAGATTGCGGAAACTTTTATGTTGTATCGCCGTTACAACAGTATATGATGTGTCAACATTTTATCAAGGACAGCATATATGGTGACTATTTTTATGATGTGCCCATAAAAGAGAATCACCTGTATCTATTTCCATCATGGTTAGAACATGGAAGTAGAGTTAATAAAACTGATGGCGATAGGATTACAGTTAGTTTTAATACGTCAGGTGTGGCAAAAGAAATGTTGCCCCCTGATTTTGTACAACAAATATGGGGTGGTAAGTAGTGGAAGTAGTACACATACTGCCAACGGCAGTGGCGATTATACCTTGCCCATTTCACAGTAATATAAAAGAAACTATATTATCTGAGATTGAAGAACAGAATAATAATATGTCAAAGTTTAGTGCTAATGAGGAACTGCGACATCTTCAACATTACTCGGTATTAGAAAATGATGATAAGTATGGCAGATTTAGAAATTGGTGTGAACAACAGGCAGAGAGATACGCCAAAGAAATATCTGGACATTACATACCAGAAACAGTACAGATTACAGACAGTTGGTTTAATGTTTCTGATACAGGAGGATTTCAACATCAACATTATCATGCCAACTCTTACATATCTGGCGTGTATTATGTCAATTTTGATGCGGAAAAAGGACACTGCCCAACATCATTTACAAAAGATGAAAGGAGTTTCATGCAAAATTCATCTACTTTGCAATTATTAAAGACAAAGTACACAGAGTTTAATCAGAATGACGTTATATATGCCAAGGAAGGCGAGTTGATATTGTTCCCATCATATACTACTCATGGATATAAGGAGAATCAGGGAGACAATAGAGTGACAATATCTATGAATATTATGCCAACAGTTGTAACCAATGGCGACTATGGTTGGAGAGTGTCTAATCTAACGCCAAAGGAGAGATATGATGCCTTTATAATTTCTAAAGATTTTGATGCTTGACATTGGCATGGCATAGGTGTATATTAGATACATGGGAAACAAATTGATCTTAGTTATCAATTTTGTTTCTCGCACCCACTATATCCACTAGATAAATGGCACTTTGGACAGCAAAAGTTATTCAGAATAATAGATTATTCTCTACGGAATTTGAGAGTCTATCCCCATTTGGTTCTGACGCATTAATGGAGGCGAAAGGACGATTTGGAACTGATAACATACAGTTGTTCAAGAAGTCAGAAGGTAGTAGAGGAAGGTAGTTGCCATTATCTACTATGATATAGTACACTAGATATGTGGAGAGAGGGTTTGTGTTTGTTCCTCTGCTCCACATTTTTTTTTTATTATGACAACATTATTGGAAGCAGAATTAAAAGTCAAGGTGTTAAAGTGGACAGAGAAACTCTGCCGTGCCCTTGAACAAGATTACAGAAACTATGCACTTCGTACCTGTATGGATAATCAAGAGAGAATTTCATCAGAGTATATGCAAGAGAGAATAAGAGAGATAGAGAATGATGATCGTAGTATGAAATTTTTTATAGAAAAAGGAAGAAAGTATTATAAGGTTTGTATGTTATGGAGAGGCACACAAGATGATGTAAGCGTACATTGTTTTGTTGATAAAAAGACAGGCGAAGTTTACAAACCAGCAGGGTGGAAGAAACCAGCAAAGTATGTTAGATTTGATATGCGTGATGAAACACAGAGAGCAAGATTATATAATGTCTGCCAGTGGAATGGTGGACACCTCTACATGAGGTAATCTAAATAACTAAAAAGAATTAATTATGGTTTACGATTCACTTTCATCAGACACAGAGGCACTAACAAAAGTTAAGTTGCAACAAGTTGATAGATTAAAAAAACAATTACAAGCGGCGATGAAAACCATTGGCAATCTTGATGAGAGATTGACTTCACTTGAGTCAATGGTTCATGCTGCTCTACTCAAACAGCAAGATGACATTGCTGGACTTGTTAAGGAAATGAATGACATAAAAGGTAATAAAGACATGGAAGCGGCAGCATCAAAATTTGATATGGACGCTATGCCATCTGAATTTGGTGGTATCGGTGCTCCGCCTCCAGTTGGGTAGTTGCCAATCCCCACACAATATGTAATACTAGATTTGAACACACAATTTTTTTTATGGAAGATGAAATGATTGATCTCTATGAGATCGCTGAGAGTGATGACGATTGGATTCATTCAATAGAGGGCGTAGAAGAAGTATTCGACCCTGAGACACAAAAACTATTAGCACAGTTCTAAAACTGTCACAATGCCCCTAGAATCTAGGGGCATTTTTTATTATACTATGGTTATTGACACAAACACTATGGAATTGAGAGATCATCAAAAAGACATTATACAGTTGATGACAACACAACCAAAGGGCAAGATACTTGTGCCTACTGGTGGTGGTAAGACTCTATGTATGATTCAAGATGCTAAGTGGCGTTTCAGTATGCCTGTGCCTCAGACCATAGTTGTTGTTGCTCCTAGAATCTTGTTGGCAAATCAACTATGTTCAGAGTTTCTTGAGCATATTGATAATACAGAGGTGCTTCATGTACATAGTGGAGACACACATCATTTCAAGACTACTAGACCTAAAAAAATTCAAGAGTGGTATCACAAAACCATCAAGAATATACTGATCTTTACAACATATCATTCTCTACACAGAATCCAAGAGGCGATTGATGTAGAGGTAGATACAATTTACTTTGATGAAGCACACAATTCAGTACAAAAGAATTTCTTGCCTGCTGTTGACTATTTCTCACAGTATGCTAGTCGCAAGTATTTCTTCACTGCCACACCCAAAGAGAACAGAAATGCTTTACTTGGTATGAACAACACCAAGATATTTGGTAATGTGATTGCTCAAGTGCCTGCTCCAGAGTTGATTGCCAAAGGTTATATTATACCGCCTAAAGTCAAGGCAGTAAAATATCCTATTGGTCACTATGATAGTCAGGAAGAAATTGATAAGACAGTTATTCTTGATGCTCTCAAGAATGAGGAGCACATGGACAAAGTATTGGTAACTGCCAAATCAACTACCAATATCAATAATCTTATCAATCGTACAAACTTTCAGGCATTATGTCACTCTATGAAGTATAATGTATTGCATATCACATCAAAGTATGGTGCTATCATCAATGGTAAGAAAGTTTCAAGAGAAACATTTTTCAATTTGATGAACAAGTGGGGCAATGACCCTAAGAAAAAGTTTGTTATGTTTCATCACTCTATATTGTCAGAGGGTATGAATGTATCAGGACTCACTGCTGCTATATTGATGAGAAATCTTGATCTCATCACAATGGCACAGACTATTGGTAGAGTCATACGCCTTGATAAAAGTGATGCTGCCAAACTACAGAAAGGGGAACTAAAACCACAGGGCAATGGTTTCAAGAAACCATTTGGCAAGATGTTCGTGCCTGTTTACAGTAATGTAGGTATCAGTACAGAGAAACGATTACAGGGAGTTGTTGACACAATTTTCACAAAAGGAGAGGCGCAAGTCTCAATCACAAATGTAAAACACTAGATAGTAAAAGGAAGCAACTATTATGGACAAAGAAAACAGAATGGCGGCAATCCGCAACCTCTCGCTAACCAAAATGGAAGAGCATTATGCCATGAGAATTGAGAAATTAGTTGATAAAATGAAACTGGAAGATGCTGAGTGCTTGTGTCAAGAAATGACATTTGAAGGCGAAGAGGGCGAGGATTGTGACTTGTTTCTTGATGACTTAACTGATTGGTTAGATCAACCATTTCCAGGCACAGACTTACGTTTTTATGATAAAGATGATGGCGATTTTCATATGCCTATTGATTGGGATAAATTAAATGAGTAAGGAAGATAGACAAACTAAAAAAGAATTGATGAACTTAGTTTATCCTAATCATCTAAAATATCTAAAGAAATTGAAGGCAGCGTTGAAACGTGACCCTAATGGATTAAAACCAAAGAGA